>Ga0334884_1000483_pt1 | contig 73113 bp, 66 predicted proteins | sample GraSluR1_MG_7_FD_207215 | JGI IMG/M metagenome (GOLD analysis project Ga0334884, IMG submission 207215) | Sludge microbial communities from methane-producing bioreactor in Wageningen University, Netherlands - Granular Sludge_12_05 R1 | ecosystem: Engineered > Bioreactor > Anaerobic >... | reverse complement strand
GTGGCCACCGATGTGGGCCTGATCAGCGCGCAGTGGTATTCGTCGGTCAGCAAGGGCAGGCGGCTGGCCGCCCGCATGTTGCCCAGATCGCTGTTTCTCGGACGCAAGAGGCGCGTCTGAGCGGCCGCTCGGGCGGCTTCAGCCAGCCGCACCGAGCTTGATCAGGCGCATCGCGGTCGCCGCGGCCCGTTCCAGATTGTTGGGGCCGTCGGCAAGTGCATCCGCCAGAGTCCCTGGTCCGGGCATGATCGGGACGACCGCTTCGAAACCCCGGCCCACCAGATCCTCGGCGCCACGACCCAGCGTTCCGGCGAAGGCGATGACGGGGACGCCGTAGCGTCCGGCGACATCGGCAACCCCAGCCGGTGTCTTGCCCGACAGCGTCTGGAAGTCCATGCCGCCTTCACCGGTCAGCACGAAGTCGGCGCCGTCGATCGCCTCCGCGAGATGAGCGGCCTCCGCGACGACCTCGGCCCCGCGACGCATCCGGGCGCCGATGGCCAAGAATGCCGCGCCCAAGCCCCCGGCCGCACCGGCGCCCGGTTCCTCACGCACATCGGGAGCTCCAGCGGCCACCAGCGCCTCGGCCACTTTCTCGAGAATCCCGTCGAGGTAGCGGACATCGTCGGGGCCGGCCCCCTTCTGCGGACCGAAAACCGCCGCCGACCCATGCGGGCCGAGCAGCGGGTTGGTGACGTCGCACGCGAGGTCGATCTCGACATCGGCCAGCCGAGGATCCAGCCCGCTGAGATCAGCTCGGTCAAGATCGGCCAGAGCGGCCGGGTTCGGGGCCAGCTCGCTGCCGTCGGCCGCCAGCCATTTCACTCCCAGGCCGGCCAGCATGCCCGCCCCGCAGTCGGTGGTCGCGCTGCCACCGAGCCCGATAATGAAGCGGTTGGCCGCGTTGTCCAAGGCGTCACGGATCAGATCGGCCACACCCAATGAGCTACTGTGCAGCACATCTCGTTCGTCCGGGTTGATCTGCCCGATCCCGACCGCACTGGCGACTTCGATGATGACCAGACCGTCGGGTGTCAGGCCATAGCCAGCCTCAATGGGGCGGCCGAGCGCGTCGTGCGTCGAGATCATCCGCCACCGGCCGTCCAATGCGGAGACCAGTGCGTCGGTGGTTCCCTCGCCGCCATCGGCCATCGGGACTTCGACGCACTGCGCATCCGGAAACACCGTACGTACGCCTGCAGAGATCGCTGCCGCCGCTTCGGCTGCGGTCATCGATTCCTTGAACGAGTCCGGCGCCACAACAACTTTCATTCTTGTTACCCGTTATCTCCGCACCCTTGCGGACCTGTGTCGTCAGACGATCTGCGACGCTACCTACTTGCTTGCCTCAGATTGTCAGAAGCCGCCCTCTTGGCGACGACGCCAACGGTCCTCCATCTTGCCCATGAAGGGCTCAGAATTGGGTGGCGGAGTGCGCTTACCGCGCGCATCCGAATCCGTGGCTTTGCGCCACGAGCCCAAGGCGATCACGGTGGCAACCAGCATGGCGATGAAACCGATCACGCTGACAGCCCAGCTCGTCTGCATACCCACAACCAGCAAGACCAGGCCAACCACAAAAAGCACGCCAGCCAATGTTGCCCGGCGCCCATGTATTTGACGAGGGGTGCTGGATGAACCGAGGGTCTGAGCGAGTTTCGGATCGTCCGCAGCCAAGGAAGCTTCGAGCTGTTCTAGGAGCCGCTGCTCCTCTTCTGAAAGCGCCATTTCCTCCCCTCCTTTGCCTCGCCGCGGTGACCACCTGTGCGGTCACCAAACGTCTTGTTATAAGTGTAGATGGTCTTATAAGTGTAGAGGCCCGAAGGTCGCTCTCACGACGGCTTGTTACCAAGAGGTGACCACCGCCTACCCGCGCAGTGGTTGCGGCGGTCCCTGACCTCCCCTGAGGTAGCGGACGAAAGCCCCGCAGACACCCAGACGCCCGGGCCAATCCGCGTACGACATCCCGCACTGCCTTGCGAGGTGTCCGGAACGCGTATCAGGCCCGCCACGCACCGACTCGTGGATCAGTCGGCGAGGACCGGATCTGACGTCACGGCCACGTATGCCCACACGTCCAACCCGAGCGGAGAGAGCCCGTTGATGACGGCGCGGCGGACCTCATCTTCCTGCGCGACGCTCCAGGTGCCCGGCGCGACGACGAAGTCCACTTCGACGTAGATCTTCTGCCCGACCTTACCGGCTCGAGTAATCGGGCTGGGAAGGCCGAACTCGGCACGAACGGTCTCGATCACGGTGGTGATGCGGGCTGCCAACTCTGGCGGCGGTGCGCCCTCGAGCAGTTCGTTCATCCCGGACCGGATGAGTCGCACCGGCACCGCGGCGAGCACCAGGCAGGCAATGACGACAAGGATCGGGTCCGCGAAACGGGCGACATCGCGTAGTGGCGTTGTGAGGAGGATGGCTACCGCGATCGCGCCCACGAACATGATGACGCTGAGCACTGATCCCGCCTGCCATTGCGACGCCTCGGCGGCAATCAGGTCGGATCCCGGAGCCGACCTGCGCAGCCACCGTGCGACGCCGAATCCGACCAGCCCGGTGACAAGTCCGTACAAGGATATGACGACAACGTTCACCTCGCTTCCGCCGTCGCGGATGACCACGAGTGCATCTCCGAGCGCCAGTACGAGCGTCCCGGCCAGCGCGAGCCCTTGAATCACGACCATCAGCGGGGCAAGCGCGTCGCGGCCGAACGGGAAGCGGCGAGTGGGCCCCGCCGTTGCGGCGCGAGCGGCTTGCAGGGACGCCCACGAGAGGATCAGCCCGACCGCCATATAGGCGCCGTCGAACACGATGATGCGTATGCCGCTCACGACGCCCACGGCCAGCGCGGCGATCGCCAGCACCACTGATAAAAGCAGGGATGCTGTGAGAGCACGTAGTTCGCGTCGACGAAGCTCGCTGAGTGCGCTATCTCCGACCAGCACACTGCTCATGGCGTCACCCTAGCCCAATCCAGCGGGAGCCTACGTTCTGAGCCGGGTATCACTCTGAGCGGCCCCGTCGATCGTGTTATTTGCACCGTGACCTGTCAGTGATCCCACGATTTGCCGAGCTTCGTTGCCGCGCGGCTAGGGATCTATCAGCTCGGCAATGGTGGTCGTCCGGCGTCTGATGATGGCTACCGCGCTCGCTGCCAGACCGACGAGCAGCCAGAACACCAGCTGGAAGACACTGACAGCGGTGCCGCTGGACCCAGTGATCAAGGAGCGCATCGCGTCCACGGCCGGCGCCATCGGGGAGATCGCTCTCACAGTGGCGAAGACCCCCGGTATCGCATTGGTGATCATCGGCGCCATGGCCACGATCACCAGGCCTAGCGAGACGAATCGTCCGGCGCTGCCGAGCCATGCGACCAACGCATGGTTGACCGCCACAAAAGCAAGCCCGGCAAGCAGCGTGATCCCAAGCAGTCCCATCAGCGTGCCGAACGGCAGACCCATCGCGATCTGACCGATCGCGGTGACTGCCACTGCCTGGATGCCGACCACGATCACCCCCGGCAGCATCGCCTCGGCGACCAGATAGGCCGATGGACGCGCCGAGCTCAGCAGCTGCTTGCTCAGCGCCCGCACCACCACGAAGGTGGCCATCGCCCCTGCCCACAGCGCGAGCACCATCAGCGCCGTCGCCCAACCGGTGCCCACGGTCGCGGTACCCAGCAGATTGCCCGTGGCCACCGGCGAGGAGACCACCTCCGACAGGTTCTGGCGATCCGAATCGCTGTAGGACGGGATCTGGTCCTTGCCCGCGGCGAGTCCATCGGCGAACTGGCTGGTGCCATCGGCCAGCTGTGCCCCGCCGTCGGCAAGTTGAGCCATACCGTCCGCCAGTTGTCCGGCACCGTCGTTCAGCTGTGTCATGCCATCGCTGAGCTGCGCGGCACCATCGGCCAACTGGCTCGCACCATCAGCACTCTGCTGGATGCCGTCCACCAGCGGTGCCATTCCCGCCGCGAACTCGCTCACCCCACCCGACAGCTGTTGGGCGCCCGTCTTCAGCTCCCCGCCACCGTCGCGCAACTGAGTCAAGGTGTCCAAGACGTTGATCCCGCCTTCGGGAAGCTGGACGCCGGCCAGTTGATCCGGCAGCGCGTCCAGTGTCTGGATGACCGGACCGAGGGTGTCGTCGGCGCGCACCTGGTTCATTGTGTCGTTGGCACTGCCGATACCGAGCCGGATCGCCTCGTAGTACGAATCGCAGCCACCTTCCACGGCCTGCAGGTCCGGCGGGCAGGGGAATCGCCGCGCGAGTTCGTCCCTGCTCATGTCATTGAGGGCCTCCAGCTGGGCGACGCCGTCCTGCACCTGCCGCATCGTCGCGACCGCCTGGTCCAGGCCCTCCTGGTCGCCCGAGATCCGCTGAACGATCTCCACCAGCTGCGGGTAGTCGGCGAGCACATCGATCGCGGGGTCGACGATCTGATTGATTCCATCGACATACTGCCCGACACCGTCGGACAGCTGCGCTGAGCCGTCGGCCAGCTGGGCGGCGCCATCGGGCAGCGCCGCCACCGAGCCGGCCATGGTGTTCAGGCCGCCGGCCAGCTGGGATGTTCCGCCGGACAGCTGTGCCGCGCCGTCCGCCGCCTGCCCGACGCCGGCGGCGAGCTGCGCTGAGCCGCCGGCGCTCTGGTTGAGACCATCGGCCAGCTGCGCACTGCCGTCGGCCAGCTGAGAGGCAGCATCGGCCATCGTGACGAACTGCTCCCCCATCTGATTGAAGCCGATGTAGATCTGATCGAGATAGGCCGTCGTCAGCGTTCCATTGAGCACCCGGGCCGCTTCCTGAGCGACCACCTTGCCCAGCGTGGCATCGGCGATGCCGGCGACCGGCGAGGTCTCCACCTGGATCGTCGCTTGGTGTGCGTCGGCCGCGGGCCCTGCATATGAGGTTGCGGCCGCCGAGAACTCCTGCGGGATGACCACCATCGCCGCGTACTTGCCGGTCTTGAGGCCGGCCCGGGCGCCGTCCAGCGTCGCCTGCTCCCAGGCCAGGTTCTGCACTCGGTCCGAGTCGACCAGTGCTGCGGTGAGCTGGCGTCCCATCGGAACGATCTGCCCGGCCAGCTCGACCGCCTCGTCCTGATTCACCACCGCTGCCCGTACGGTGTCGAGCCGCTGGTCGCTGCTCCAGGTCGCCCACAGCAGTCCGCCGAGCACCAGCACCGGAACCAGGATCAGGCCCAGCCAGGTCGTCCAGCGGCTCGGTTTGGCGGCGTTCACTCGTTCGATGGTCATCGCACTACTCCTCCAGCAAGCGCCGCGAGTTGTGGGCTGAGCCGCAGCACGCGGTAGTCGCCCGGCAGATAGCTCTCGGGGTCGGTCCCGGGCCCCACACCCAGCACCCAGGTAGTCGGCGGCGCATCCTTGTCGATGGGCACCGCGAGGGCCTCGGACAGCGCCGAAAGCACCGCCCGTGGCAATTCGTCGAGCGCCGGGACGAAAACGATTCCGCCCTTGCCACAGTCGAGTTCACCGGCAGGGTCGGCGGTCGTGGCCAGCAGCAGCGGCGCACGGGTGCGCACCAGGGAGCCCTCCTCCGGAAGAACATGACCCAGCACCTTGGCTTCGCCGTCGCTGAACCTCGTGCGGCCCGACAACCCGAACATCAACGCGAGTCGCGCCGATCGGTCGCCCTCGATGACCAGCAGCTCGCCCGGGTCGACGCTGAGGTCGAGGTTCGAGAAGAGCACCCGGTCACCGCTCGCAGCCAGCAGCCGCTCGGCGTGGATCGCCGAGGCATCGTCGGACGAAGGCCACGCCGCGAGTTTGGTCTGGTGGGCGAGCGCCTCGCCCTCGACATCGATCACCGGCAGCCTGCGGTCCAGCCAGGCCGGCAGCCACCAGACCCGGGAACCGGCCAGCTTCATCAGGGCGGGACCGAGCGTCATCCTCACCAAGAAGGCGTCGATGGCGACACCGAGAGCCAGGCCGAGCGCAATCGGTTTGATGGCACCGATGCCGGTGGGCACGAAGAAGATGAAGACCGACACCATGATCAGCGCCGCGGCGATCACGACTTTGGACGAGTGGACGAAGCCGTCCTCGATCCAGCTGCGGTTGCCGTGCATGTACTCCTCGCGCATCCGGGAGGTCAGGAAGACCTCGTAGTCCATGGCAAGGCCGAACAGAATGCCCATCAGAATGATCGGCAGAAAACTGATAATCGGTCCGGGTTCGCTGAGATTGATCAACGAAGCCCCGACACCGTCATTGAAAACCACGGTGACCAGCCCGAACGCGGCCAGCACGCTGAGCAGGTAGCCGACCGCGGCCTTGATCGGCACCACGATGGATCGGAAGGCCATCATCAGCAGGATCAGCGACAGGCCGACCACGAACAGACCGAAGGGCAGCAACGCGGCACCCAGCTTGGCCGTGATGTCGATCTGCACGGCGACCAGTCCGGTGACCGCGGTATCGACACCGTACTCGTCCAGCCAGTGCTGGTGCTGGTTGCGCAGATTGTGCACCAGATCGGCCGTAGCGGGGTCATCGGGCCCGGTGGTCGGGATGACCTGGATCATGGCGGTGTCGGCGTTGGCGTTGGGTACGGCCGCCGCCACCATCTCGACGCCGTCCATCGCCTCCACCTCGGCGCGCATGCCGTCGAGGATCGCCATCGGGTCATTGGATTCGACGATCGATCCGGTGATCACCAGCGGGCCATTGAATCCGATCCCGAACTCCCGGCTGACCAGGTCGAACGCTACCCGGTCGGGCGCGCCTACCGACGAACGGCCGGAGTTGGGCAGCGCCATTTCGATATTGCGGGCGGGCAGAGCGAGCGTACCCAGGCCCACCACGACGATCAGAACCGTTACCAGCGGCCATCTGGTGACCACGCGCACCCACCACCGTGCCAGCCTTCCGGGCCTGCGGTTTTCCAGCCGATGTGCCTTGCGGGCGCCGGGGCGCAGCCGGTCGCCGAGGAGCCCGAGCAGCGCAGGCAGCAGGGTGAGTGCGAGACAGACCTCGATCCCCACACCGACCGCGGTGAACATGCCCATGACCGACAGGAACGGCAGTCCGACGATACTCAGGCCGACCAGGGCGATGATGACGGTCAGGCCGGCGAAGACCACCGCGGACCCACTGGTCGCGACGGCCCGGGCAGCGGACTCCTGGGCGTCCATGCCCTTGAGCAGCTGGTCGCGGTGCCTGGAGATGATGAACAAGGAGTAGTCGATGCCGACCGCGAGGCACAGCATCACCACGAGGATCAGCGCGGTCGAACTCACCGTGGTGATGCCCGCCGCGATCATTACGATGCACACCGCGATGCCCACCCCGATCAGCGCCGAGACGACCGGCATGAAGGCGGCCAGCAGCCCCAGGACAGCGGTCAGCACGATGATCGCCACCAGCACGCCGAGCCCGTCGACCACGGAGATGTGAGGCATCTCGACCGAAAAGACGTCGCCGCCCACCGCCACGGTCGAACCGGGCAGCAACTCGGTGATCTTCTGGGCGGCATCGGTGAGTTCGGCGCGCTGCTCGTCGGTGAACGTGGAGGTCGAACCTTCCACCAGCACGCGCACCAGGGCGTGCGAGCCGTCGTCCGAGACGAGGCCCTTGACGTAGTCGCTGTACGGGAGTTGGACACCCTTGACGAAGTCGAGATCGCTGTCGAGGAAGTCGACGTACGACTCCATCGCCTGACGTGCTTGGTCCGAGTCGATCCGGGTACCGTCCGGCGCCCCGACGACGATCGTGGCCGAAGCATCGGCGGCTTCGGGGAAGGTGACCGACAGCATCTCGAGGGCGCGCCCCGAACTCGATCCGGGAATGGTGAAAGTGTCGTCGAAGGCACCGCCGATGGTCAGCGCGAGAACGCCGAACAGTGCCAGCAGTGCGAGCCAGATCGCCAGCACGCGGCCTCCGAGCCGGAAACAGGCGCGTCCCAGGCGGTACAAGAATGCTGACACTGATGCTCTCCCATCGACCGAGCTCCGATACGGAAGTGTATCCGATACATCTTTGTATCCGCGCGCCGCGGCGTCCGATAGACTGATGGGGCCAACCAGCGGAGGAACCATGACGGCAACGGCACCGATGAGCACCAAGCGCGCCCAGACGCAGGACAGGCTGATGGACGCCGCCACTGCCCTGTTCGCCGAGAAGGGTGTGCTCGCTGCCTCGGTCGAGGAGATCTGCGAGCGGGCGGGATTCACCCGGGGAGCGTTCTATTCCAACTTCGAATCCAAGGACGAACTCCTGCTCGCCGTCGTGCAGCGCAAGCGTGAGGCGATCCTGAAAGCGGCCACCGACGCCATCGATTCGATTCCCGACGAGCCCATCGAGCCGCAGACGCTGGACGAGATCATCAAGCAGGCGCTGCTGATCTTCCAGGCAACCCATCCGATCGACGAGCAATGGCTGCTCGCCCGCAGCGAGATCCGGCTGCATGCCCTGCGCAACCCCTCGGTGCGCCAGGCCGTCCGGCTGGTCGACAGCAGCCTGGACGAACTGCTGATCGAGGCGATCCAGGCCGTGGTGGACCGGCATGGAGTCGTCATGACCGTGCCGCCCGGGCAACTGGTCATCCTGCTGACCGCCTATCAGGAGGCGCTGGCAACCAGCGCCATGCTCACCGGTGAGAACAGCTTCGAGCCTCTGATCGCCGAGCGTTCGGCACAACTCATCCGCGCGCTGCTCCGGATCAGCTGACCGGGGACGCCGGCCCGCGACCGTATGGCCTGACCTTTTCCCTCGGATCCGCTCCTGGGCTCAGACAGCTGACTAGTCTTCTCAGTGGGCACACAGCCACGCCTAGAGGCAACGCGACCAGGAGGACGATGATGTCAGCCCGCGCTCGAGTGGACACGGTTGCGCAGCCAGGCCGAGGCGCGATCCAGGTGGGACCGCCGCCCGCCACGAGCAGCCCCCGGCACCGTCATCGGCTGCCGTCGTGGGCGCTGAAGGTCACCATGGCGGTCACCGGTGTCGTCTGGGCGGCCTTCGTCGCTATTCATCTGTTCGGCAATCTCAAGATCTTCCAGGGCCCTGAGGCCTACAACCACTACGCGCACTGGTTGCGCGAGGCGTTCTATCCGCTGATGCCCAAGCAGTCGGTGCTGCTGGCCATGCGTGCTGTGCTCGGAGCCGCCCTGCTGATGCATGTGGGCTGCGCAGCCATCATCTGGCGGCGTGGACGCCAGGCCCGTGGCACTCACCGGGTGAAGATTCGCGGGCCGCGGGCCTGGGGTGCCCGGTTGATGCCGGTCACCGGCATCCTCATTTTGTGCTTCATCGCGCTGCATGTGCTCGATCTCACGCTCGGCTGGGGCGTGCAGTCGTCCGGCTTCAGCCAAGCCACCGCAGACGAGAGCTTCGCCTATCAGAACCTGGTGGCGAGCTTCCAGCGTCCGCAGATGGCGATCTTCTACAGCGCGCTGATGGCGGTGCTGGCCATCCATGTGGCGAAGGGATTTACCACGGTGGCCTCCGATCTGGGTGCCATGGGTCACCGCTGGCGAGCGACGCTCGCCGTCATCGGCGGACTGCTGGCAGTGGCGATCCTGATCGGCAACGGAGCAATACCGGTGCTGGTGCTGACGGGAGTGATCTCATGACGTTGGGCAATAGGGTCCGCGACCAGCTCGGACGAATCACCAGCCGCACCCCCGCCGACACGTCCGTCTTCGTCGCACCCGCGAGCACGGTCCCCGGGGCGCGAGTCGGATACGACCTCGACGGCCGGGTTCCCGCCGGCGATCCGTCGACCGCCTGGGACCGGCGGCGAGCCGAGTACAAGCTGGTCAGCCCCCTCAACACCAAGAAGATGACCGTCGTGGTGGTGGGCACCGGATTGGCCGGTTCGGGCGCGGCGGCCGCCCTGGGCGAACTCGGTTACGACGTGCACGCCTTCACTTACCACGACGCCGCTCGCCGCGCACACTCGGTGGCCGCGCAAGGTGGCATCAACTCGGCCCGTGCCAAGAAGGTGGACGGTGACTCGCTGCAGCGATTCGTCACCGACACCGTCAAGGGTGGCGATTTCCGGGCCCGTGAGGCCGACGCGTTCCGGCTCGGCGCCCAGTCGGTGCGGGTGATCGACCACATGAATGCCATCGGCGCGCCGTTCGCCCGCGAATACGGGGGCACCCTGGCCACCCGGTCGTTCGGCGGCGTGCAGGTCTCGCGGACCTACTACACCCGCGGCCAGACCGGCCAGCAGTTGCAGGTCGCCGGCGCGCAGGCCCTGCAGCGCCAGGTCGCCCGCGGTACGGTCAAGCTGCACACTCGCACCGAGATGCTCGACCTGATCGTCGATGCCGGCGTCTGCCGGGGCGTGGTAGTGCGTGATCTGGTCTCCGGCCAGGTGTGGGCGCAACCGGCGCATGCCGTTATCTTGGCCAGCGGCGGCTACGGCTCGGTCTACTTCCACTCGACGCTGGCGATGAACTGCAACGCATCGGCATCATGGCGGGCCTGCCGGCACGGCGCCTTCCTGGCGAATCCGTCGTTCGTGCAGTTCCATCCGACCGCCCTGCCGATCTCGAGCCACTGGCAATCCAAGACCATTCTGATGTCCGAATCGCTGCGCAACGACGGACGCATCTGGGTGCCGAGAACCCCGGGCGATTCCCGTCCGGCCGGCAAGATCCCCGACAAGGACCGGGATTACTATCTGGAACGCAAGTATCCGGCGTTCGGAAATCTGGCGCCTCGCGATATCTCGTCGCGCGCCGCGAAGGAGCAGATCGATTCCGGTCATGGCGTCGGCCCGCTGTCGAACTCGGTCTACCTGGATTTCTCCGATGCACTGCATTCCCTCGGACGCGAGGCGATCGCGCAGCGCTACGGCAATCTTTTCGAGATGTATGAACGGGCGACCGGCGAAGACCCGTATGTCGTGCCGATGCGCATTGCTCCTGGTGCACATTTCACCATGGGTGGCCTGTGGAGCGATTTCAACCAGATGACCGCGCTGCCCGGGCTTTTCGTCGGCGGGGAGGTCGGTTGGGCCTATCACGGCGCGAACCGGCTCGGTGCCAACTCGTTGCTGTCGGCCTGTGTGGACGGCTGGTTCACGCTGCCGTTCTCGCTGCCAAACTATCTCAACCCGCTGCTCGGGCAGCCGTTGCCGGGCGCCGGGGACGCGTGCGTGCGGGACGCCGTGGCTCGCGTTGAGCGGCGCACCGCGGCTCTGCTCGGCGTCGGAGGTAGCCAGGCCGCATCGAAGTTCCACCGCAGACTGGGCGAGATCATGTACCGCGGCTGCGGGGTGGAGCGGTCGGCGGCGTCCCTGACGCAGGCGATAGCCGAGATCGCAGACCTGCGCGCCGAATTCTGGGACGATCTGTCGGTACCGGGATCCGGTGCACAGCTCAATCAGGGACTGGAACGGGCCGGGCGGGTCGCCGACTTCTTGGAACTGGCCGAGTTGATGTGTGTCGATGCACTGGACCGCCAGGAGTCCTGCGGCGCCCATTTCCGCACCGAGTATCAGGACAGCGGAGAAGCGCGACGTGACGATGCGCACTGGGCTTTCGTCTCCGCCTGGGAGGTCGACGGAGCTCCCCAGGGGGTCGCCGACCACGCGCTGAGCTTCGTCCGGCATGCCGAGCCATTGCACTTCGAAGCCGTCCAGCTGGCCACGAGGAGCTACAAGTGAAACTGCGAGTCGAAGTCTGGCGGCAGGCCGGCCCCGATACCGAAGGCCATTTCGAGACCCATGAGGTGGACGGGCTGGAGCCGCATCTGTCGGTGCTGGAGATGCTCGACGCGCTCAACGAACAACTCATCGACGCCGGTCAGGAGCCGGTCGCGTTCGAGTCGGACTGCCGGGAGGGCATCTGCGGCGCCTGCGGCATCACGGTGGACGGTCAGGTGCACGGCCCCGAGGACAATCTGCCGGCCTGCCACCAGCGGCTGGTGGGGCTGAACGACGGCGCCACCATCCATCTCGAACCGCTACGGTCGGCCTGCTTCCCGGTCGTGCGTGATCTGATCGTCGACCGGTCGGGATTGGACGAGCTGATCCGGGCCGGTGGCTACGTCTCGATCAGCGCAGGCACCGCCCCGGATGCGGATGCGCTTCCGATCACCGAGCAGGTGGCAGAGACCGCCCTGGACTTCGCGGCCTGCATCGGCTGCGGCGCCTGCGTGGCGGCCTGTCCGAACGGCTCGGCGCACCTGTTCGCCGGGGCGAAGCTGGCGCACCTGTCGATGCTGCCGATTCCGGCGGACGAACGGGAGCAGCGAGCCCGGTCCATGATCCGGGTGACCGACGAGATCTTCGGGCCATGTTCGTATTACGGCGAATGCGCGCGTGCCTGCCCGGCCAAGGTGCCATTGGCGGCTGTTGCGGCAGTCAATCACGAGCGAATGCTGGCCGGGTTGCGCCGCAAGTTGTGAACCGTTGGTTTCGGCGGTCGATTCGCGGGTCTCAGCGGTCGCGGATTCGACACGCGAGCGACTAGGCGCAGCGCATCCGTGGACCGAATCAACGGTCGCATTTCTCAGCTGTGAAGTTGTCTAGGTGTTGCCCTCAATTACCGTCTGAGCACGGGAAAGAGGCAAACTTGAGTCGTGCCTCCAGAGCTCGTCATCTTGTCGTTGGTGGTCGTAACCTCTCTCGCATTCGATTTCACCAACGGGTTTCACGACACGGCCAATGCCATGGCCACGTCCATCGCCACCAAGGCGTTCAAGCCGAAAACGGCTGTCACCTTGTCGGCGATCCTCAATCTCGTCGGCGCCTTCCTTTCCGTCGAAGTCGCGCTGACCGTCACGAACTCTGTGGTCAATATCCAGGATTCCTCTGGTGCACCGCGGCCCGAACTCCTGCAGGACGGAGGACAGGAGCTCCTGCTGATCGTGCTCGCCGGTCTGGTGGGCGCGATCATCTGGAATCTCATCACCTGGCTGCTGGGGTTGCCGTCCAGCTCCTCACACGCACTCTTCGGGGGATTGATCGGCGCCACCTTGGTGGGGCTTGGTGCCAGCGGCGTCAACTGGCTCGGAGACGGAACCAAACCGGATGGGGTCATCGGCCGGGTCGTGCTTCCGGCCCTGATGTCCCCGCTCATCGCCATCGTCGTCGCCACCGTGGGCACCTGGCTGGTGCACTGCATCACCCGGCACGTACTGGCGCGCTACCGCGACACGGGATTCCGCTGGGGGCAGATCGGCTCGGCGTCCCTGGTGGCCCTGGCGCACGGAACCAACGATGCCCAGAAGACGATGGGCATCATCACCCTGGCGCTGATCGCGTCCGGGCGGTGGACCGACCTGCAGCAGGTGCCCCTCTGGGTGAAAGTCGCCTGCGCGCTGGCCATTACGCTGGGCACCTATACCGGCGGCTGGCGCATCATCAGGACGATGGGCAAGGGCCTCGTAGAACTCACCCCACCCCAGGGCATGGCCGCCGAGTTCTCCACCGCCTCGGTGATCCTGATCTCCAGTCATATGGGTTTCGCCCTGTCAACCACGCATGTGGCGACCGGCTCGATCCTCGGCTCGGGAGTCGGTAAGAAGGGCGCGAAGGTCAACTGGTGGGTCGCCGCCAAGATGATGGCCGCTTGGTGCATCACCTTGCCCTCTGCGGCACTGATGGGAGCACTGATGTGGCTCATCGGGCACACCATCGGCGGGCTAGCCGGGGCGCTGGTCATCTCGGCCCTGCTGGTGGCCTCCGCGATCTGGATGTACCGGCATTCGTTGCGCACCCGGGTCGACCACAACAACGTCAACGAGGAATGGTCCGACAACGGCTCGGTGACTGCGCCGCAGCCTGCTGAGCCGCTGCCGGTCGCAGCCCACGCCGCAGCACAGGACGCCTTCGCCGAGCTGGAAAAGCTCGAACCGCACACCGAATTGGAACTGGCGGAGGCGAGGTAGGACGATGCAGATTCTCGCGCAGCTGATGGAAGGCGCCGGGGAGGTCCTGGTCTATGCGGTGATTCTGGGGGCCGGCCTGCCGGCGCTGTTCGCCGTCGGGGTCTGGGCGTTGTCGTTCGGCGCGCGCGGTGTGGACGACGTCGTCGAGCATCATCCGCACCCGGTGGCCAAGGTCTTCGCCGGCGCCTGCTTCGCGGTGGTCGTGCTCGCCATCTTGGCCGGGATCGGGATCATCGTGGGCCACGGCTTCGGAGTCACCCTGCAGTTCGGCTGGCCGGTGTTCGTCGCGAAGTAGCGATCAGGCCACGCCCCACAGCTGATGCTTGGCCTCGAACGCCTGCAACAGGACACGGTTGACCGGGGTGTCGATACCGTACTGCTCGCCCAGAGCAACCACCGTGCCGGCGAACTGGTCGACCTCGGTGCGGCGGTGTGCCAGCGCATCTTGAGCCATCGACGTGTAGTTGGACGGCCCGAGAGTGCCGATGATGCCGATCATCTGATCGATGTCGTCCTCGCTGAGATTCACCCCGCGAGCCCGCGCGACCGCCACCACCTCCCGCTGAGCCGAGACCATCAGATCGCGGGCCGGACCGTCGGATTGGAAGAGCCCGTAGGGCGCCTCGAGCAGCGCCGAGACCTGGTTGGCACCGACGTTGAGCAACAGCTTCCACCACAGCGTGCGTGGCGCATCAGAGCTGATCCGATGGGGAATCTCGAAAGTGGTGAGCAATTCATCCAGACGCCGGACTCCCTCGCTCGGCTCGCCGGGCACCGCGTCACCGAACTCGATGCGGCCCACCGTCGTGAAGCGCACTCCGTCGGCGTCACGCACGGCATCGATGCCGACGCTCACCGCCAGCGGGACACTCGCCTGCGGATAGGCCGCCGACAGCTCCTCCTCGCTGGTGATCCCGTTGAGCAGGCTGCAGATGACCGTCTGCGGGCCGACGTGGCCGGCCAGCTGTCCGATCGCCTCGGCCAGATCATGGTGTTTCACCGCGACGATGATCAGATCGGCCGGCTCGACCGGCTCTGCGGGCTCGACCACCGGGAAGTCGTATCGAATCCCGTTCACGGTCACGCCCTCGGCGCGTAGCCGTTCGGCGCGCGGTCCGGTGGCGATCACGCGGATCTGTGTGAGTGGTGCCGCCTCGGCGATGCGCGCTGCATGCGCCGCACCGATCGCTCCCAATCCGATGATGCTGACAGTGGTCACGTTGACGTCCTTCCTCGGCCGACAGGCTTACGCTAGCTTGCCCAACGCCAGATCTTCGGCGGACGACCACCCGACGCCGGCGCCAGGCCGGCCTCGGTGAGTCCGTCCAGCTTGCCGAGCTCGCGGTTGAGGTTCGCTCGGTGCACACTGCGGTCGGTGAGCTGCGCGGTGATCGCGACCGCATCCGTGGCGGTGAACTGGTCACCGGTCAGTGCGCGGGTGAAGGTCAGATCACGCCAGAGCATTCCGGCCAGAATCCGGCGTCCGTCGGCGACGATCTCATCATGATCGAATGCGAGGTGGTCGGTTGAGTCCAGCGGGAGCCAGACCGGCCCGGGATGGGCGAGGGTCTCCGGAGGATAGGCCGCCCACATCGCCACCGACAGCGACGGACCTCTGGGATCCCGGGAGGGCTCATCGAAGGTGCGCAGCTGGCCCAGCGCCTGGCCGGGCGACGGCAGGCCCAGCTTCGCGATCGCACGCGAGGCGGCGCGCTCAAGGCGCTCGCCGCTGCGCAGCACGACCCCGGGCAGCGCCAGCTCGCCCTCGAACGGTGGTGCCGCGCGGTGGTGTACACCCAGCAGGATCTGCCGGTTCTCCCGCTCGTAGGCCAGCGCGACGACGTCGACAGAGACAACGCTGAAAATGCTGGCGTCGTTCATCCGGCCCTCCTGTTGCTCCCCATCTCGCCCACCAGCACCCGATTGCTGCGCTGCGGCCCGTCAGCGATGAGCACCACGGGTGCGCCCACCGCTGCATCGATGAGCCTAGCCACTTCGCAGGGGTCGGTGGAAAGCGGCATGAGATCGGGACGGGCATGCTGCGCTGTGCGCGTGAGGGCCTGCAGGCCTGCCAGGTCATGGTGGGTCGGCGACCCGAGCGGCTCACGCCGGCTGTTCCAGCTGTCGGCGACCAGCAGCGGCACACCTGACCGCGATGCGAACGGGAGCATATCGACGTGGCTCAGCGCCACCCCGTCCACGCGTCCGGCCACCTTCGCTGCATAGCGCAGTGCCGGGAGATCGAGATGCCCGGTGCGCCAGCCGCCCTGGTAACGGCCCTCACGGTTGTCGGGTTCCGGCAGCTGCAGCCGGCGGTCCTCGGTGGGCATCGGTCCGGCGCCGTGCCGGGTCGAGTAGGCACGCGTCAGCCCGAGGACGAAGGGCCGGCGCCCGGCCGCCTCGAGCTCGCCGACCAGATGCCGCGGGGTGATCGTCGACCAGGTCGTGTGCGGATGAAAGCCGTGCCACTCGTCCAGCAGCACGCCCTGGCTGCCCTCGAAGATCACCGTGCCGGCGTCCATGGCCGCCCCGAGCACACCAGCCAGGTCGTCGACGATCGCGATGTCTTCGGCGCTCGCGCACAGCTCGTCCGCCAGCTGTTGGACCGTCCCGCAGACTGCGTCCGGGTCGTCGACGGCCTGCAGCAGCGGATCTGCATAGCGGGCCAGCGCGTCCAGTGCCCGGACGGTCGCCGCCTGGTCGCGCAGATCCCCGACCCTGAGCGCGGGCACGCTGGGCGCGTCCGCGGGTGCAGCGAAGTTGCCGATCGTCTCGCCGGCCTTCGCGTGGGCACGCACCGCGAGATCGTAGGCGACGGTCTCTCCGATGCCCAGGCCGGTCGACCCGTGCCTGGCCGCGCCACGCGCGATCTCACGGGCACGGTTCATCGCGATATGGATGGGCGTGGTGACCAGGCAGTTCGCGTCCGCGGTGACCAGCCCCAGCGGGTCGACGACCCCTTGGGACTCCAGGGCGTCGGCCTCGGCGACCAGCAGGATGGGATTGACCAGCATCGGAGCCCGCAGGATGGTGCGCACATCGCAGAAGGTGCCCGATCCGAACTGGCTGAAGGTGTGATGGCGGTGGCCGTGCCGGACGTTGTGCGCGGCCTGAGCGCCTCCCGACCACCGCACCACGGCGACCACATCGGGCAGGGCCGCGGCCAGATAGTCCACGGTCGCACCCTTGGACTCGTCGCCGTACCCCAAGCCGGCGACGATGATGGTCTGCCGCGGTGCGGTGGTCAGTGTCATGATCCGGACTCCTTTCGGATGCCAGCGCTCACAGATCGGCGGGAAGCACGCCGCCGGTGGCCACGGCGACCGCTGCGCCGCGATTGATCCTCGCCAGGGCCTTGCCGACCGCTGCCGTACCGGTCGAGCCGATTCGCTGGAGATCGTCCAGCCCCTCCTCGAGGCTGATGGAATCCTCCATCAGGCCCACGGTGAGTGCGATCAACTCGCAGACCGCCTGCGGATCCTCCAGCCGCAGGAAACGTTCGCCGACGATCCGGCGCCAGTGGTCCTCCAGCCAGGGCTCGTTGTAGTACGAGGTCAGCCTCGGGACGATGTAGTACGTGAAGAACTTCTCGTCCAGCATCCGGTAGACCTCGTCGACAGCCATGTCCTGGCGGACCTCATCGCCGATGAAGCGGCGGACCGACTCCGCATACAGCTGCGGTTTGTTCATCTCGTCGCCGACGATGAAGAGGTAGCCCTTGCGCCCGCGATTGTCCAGGCTGTCCAGGCGAGCACGAGTGGCGAGGAAGTACGCCGCCAGCGCATAGCCCTCCATCCGGTCGCCGCCGCCTCCGCGTTCGAGGTAGATATCCCGCAGTTGCTCATCGATGCGGTTGTCGGACTCGAACTGCCCGACCTGCAGCGGCACCGTGTCGTACCGGTCGTCCCCGATCGCGCCGACCAGGATCTGCGGATCGGTCGCGTAACCGCCACGGGTCAGCAGTCCCAACAGGTCGGGAAGCCGCTTCTGCAAGGTGACGGGCACCTGGCCCATGGAACCGGTCACGTCGAACATGACCGCGATCGGGGTGGACGCCGGGTGCTCGGCGCTGTCGCAGGCCTCGCGGGCCGCCGCACCGTATGCGTCGAGGCTCGCCGCCGCCCTGCGCTGGTTACGGGGCAGATTGCGCATGGCCGCGGTGTAGCCGAAGTCCTGCCACCCGGCCGCGCGGCGCGCCGCCGCTGCCTGCGTGTATGCGCTGGTGTCCCAATATCCTCGGCCCATGATGGGCTCCTTTCGGTTGTGGGCCGCTCCACGGCCCGTGTTTTACGCCGTTTGCGGAATCGCGAACGGGCGATACCTGCGTTCGCCGTAGATACGGCGCAGCAGGAGGTCGTATTCGGCCAGCCACCCGCGGGGGCCGCCGATGGCGGTCTGCGCGGCCGCCGTGGCCCACGCCCGCTGTCTGCGGGCATCGGGCCGGTGGTCGAGCATCTGGTCGAAAAGACGGGCAAGATCGTCGCCGTCGGGATCTGTGCGCGACTCGGCCGGCATCGGCCGGGCGGGTTGGCTGCCCCATCCGGTGAGGACGATGCCGTGCTCGCCGGGGTGGACGAGTACGGCGTCGAGACTCAGTCCGGCCCGCGGCTGATCTGCACTGTTCAGCGCCATCAGGATGCGCCGGGCCATCCACGCCCAGTCGCGTCCATCCAGACCTTCGGGATAACGCGTGCGCACCTCGCGCAGGCTGTACAGCCCTGCGGGCAACCGGTAGGCCACCCAGGACCGGCCGCTCACGAGACCGTGATCGACGGTCTCGGGCCCGAAAGCGGCCAGCCCGCGAGCGGCTAGCGCGCGGGAAGCAGCGATCAGCCGATCGGTGTCGGCGACCTGCGTCCGAGAGATGGCGACGAACAGGCCCTGCTGGCCGGTGGCGTAAGTGCTGATCTGGGAGGTCCGGCGAATCCGGGCGCCCAGCAGGTAGCGGTCGTACTCGCCGACGACGTGCGGAGTCCGGGTGGTGTCCTGCCGCTCGGTGCCGGCCCACCAGTGCAGGTAGAGATCGTTGAGCTTCGCTGCCGCCTCGCCGGCCCGAGCGGGATCAATGCCGTTCCTGGTGGCCAGATCGGGATGAATGAGCGCGATCAGCAGCCGGTAGGTGCGCCGCGCACGGCGCGCCGCGGCCGGCTGGGTGTAGTCACCGGCGAACAGGTCGCGGGCCGATCCGGCCTGTGTAATCCGCTCGATGGCCTCGGTCGCTGTGATCTGGTTCATGCTTTTACTCTAGTTGAGTATTTAGCCTGAACGCAAGCGCTTCTTTTTTCCACCCCGGACGATCGGGAGACACTGATCGCGGCGGAGTAAGATTGTTCTTCCGGCTTTTCTGAGGATGGACCCACTTGACCGAAGAACACTCCCCCAGTGCAAACGAGATCCTGGCTCATGAGCTGGCCGTCGAGCAGGCTCATGTGGACACGGTCTACCGCTATCTCGCGTCAGCGACCGCGGCAGCACGCAACGTGCAGGCCGAGAGCCGCGCCAAATACCTGACCGATCGCGCCGATTGGATGCGCGAAGAAGACGGCACCGCTTTGTTCGAGCGCGACGCCTTCGCCTACCAGGCCGCCAAACGGCTCGCCGTCCTGGATGCCGAACACGAAGGCCTGGTCTTCGGGCGCCTGGACTTCATCGACGACGAGGACAAGCGCTACATCGGACGCCTCGGAGTGCGCGACGACGACTACGAGCCGCTGGTGATCGACTGGCGCGCCCCCGCCGCCGAGGCCTTCTACCGCGCAACCGCCGCCGACCCGATGGGGGTCTCCCGCCGCCGGGTACTGCGCTGCCGCGATGACAAGGTCATCGGAATCGAAGACGACCTGCTCGACGAGGCGGGCAGCTCCGACCTCGTGGTGATCGGCGAGGGCGCCCTGCTGGCCGCACTGCAGCGCGCCCGCGGCCCCAGGATGCGCGACATCGTCGCCACCATCCAGGCCGAGCAGGACATGGCCATCCGCGCCCCTCACCAGGGCGTGACCATCATCTCGGGAGGCCCGGGTACCGGCAAGACCGTCGTGGCACTGCACCGGGCCGCGTTCTTGCTGTACACCTACCGCAAGCGCATGGAGGCCGGCGGTGTGCTCGTGGTCGGCCCGACCGATCTGTTCATGAGCTACATCGAACGTGTGCTACCCGGGCTCGGCGAGGATTCGGTGACCTTGAAGTCGGTGGGCGAGCTGGCCACCGACGTGCTCGGATTCGGCAGCCAGCGGGTGGACGAAGCCGAGGCAACCCTGGTCAAGGGCAGCCTGCGGATGCTCCCGGTGCTGCGTCGCGCCGTGCATGAGCCGATGACTCCGGAGAACATCCGGCTGCGAGTCAGCGTCAAGGGCGAGATCCTCACCCTCGAAGCACCGGAGCTCGGCGCGATCCGGCGCGAGGTACTGGCTTCCCAGAAGGCCAACCGCGCCCGTCCTGCCACCGAGAAGGCGCTCACCGATGCGCTGTGGAAGAAGCTGCCGACCGACATCGCTGCGCTGCTCGATCTGTCGCGGGAGGTCTTCGACGAGATCGTCACCTCACAGGCCAGTTACGCGATGTTCCTCAACGCCTGGTGGCCGACGCTGACTCCCGAACTGGTGCTCGCGCGGCTGGCCGACCCGGCCCTGCTGCGCAAGTTCGGCCATGACGTGCTGGACGCCGACGAACGCCACGTACTGGCAGACAGTCTCGCGCACGCGCGCGGCTTCGTCCCCGGCGGCGAACGGCAGCATCCCGACTGGTCGATCAGCGACATCGCGCTGCTCGACGAACTGGCGGCGATGATCGGCCCAGCACCGATCGAGCGCGAGGTCGATCCGACCCTCTTCCTCGACGACGGCACCGAGGTTGCCGAACTGGTCACTCTGGCCGACACGCTGACCACCACCCGTGAGATCGACCCGGACGACGACGGCGTGGTGACCCATGCTCATGTCCTGGTCGATGAGGCACAGGACATCACGCCGATGCAGTGGCGGATGCTGCGCCGCCGCGGCCCGCAGGCGTCCTGGACCCTGGTCGGCGACCCCGCCCAGAGTTCCTATCCGAGCGACGACGAAACCCGCCGCGCGATGCGCGATCTGATCGGACGCGGAGCCTCGCGCACCTTCCGGCTGTCGACCAACTACCGTTCTCCGGCGGAGATCATGGACCTCGCGGGACGGGTGATCACCTCGGTCTACCCGGACGCCGATGTGCCGGCGTCGGTGCGCCGGACGGGCGTCCAGCCAGAACTGCTGGCATTGCCCGACGCGCCCAGAGGGGAACGGCTGGGCCGCGTCCTCACCCGGCTGGCCGCTGAGGTCGACGGCTCGATCGCGGTGATTTGCGCCGCCGGACGTCTCGCCTCGGTACGTGACACCATCGCCTCGATGCCGTTACCCGACGAACTCCGGAATCGGCTGACGGTGCTGACGGCTTTGCAGGTCAAGGGCCTGGAGTTCGATGCCACGATCGTCCTCGCCCCCGACGAGATCGTTCAGCAGACCGCGGGTGGGGTGCGCGTTCTATACGTCGCACTCACGCGCGCGACTCAGCGGCTGGTCACCCTCGACCTGACGGACGGTCGGCCCGGAGCATGGCGAGAATCTCTCGAGTTGCCCGCGAACGGTTCTGAGTGAAGAAGTGCAGGCCGGGTGCGCATCCGGCCAGCAGCCGCTCGCACAGCTCGGCGGCGATCTGCGCACCCGTGTGACGGACCTGGTCGGGGTCGTCGGCGACGCTCAGCAGTCGCCTGGCGACTTCGGCGGGGATGTCGGCCCCGGACATCTCCGCGAAGCGTCCGAGTTGTTTGACACTGGTCACCGGCATGATGCCCGGCACGATCGGTATCGTGCAGCCCGCGCTGCGGGCGCGTCCGACCATCTCGAAATAGTGGCCCAGCTCGAAGAAGAGCTGGGTGACCGCGAACGATGCACCGGCCTGCTGCTTGCCGAGCAGGATCTGGGCGTCCAGTTCGGGCGTCGAGGTGGCGTGACCATCGGGGAACGCCGCCACGCCGATGCTGAAATCACCGCGGGAGGCGATCAGTTCGACCAACTCGGTGGCATTGTGCAGTCCGCCCGGATGGGCCCGCCACGGCTCCGAGGCGCCGCCCGGCATGTCACCGCGGATCGCCAGGATGTTGGTCACGCCGGCGTCCCCGTAGGCATCGATGACGGCCTTGATCTCGTCGACGGTCTGCCCGGTGCAGGTGAGGTGGCCCATCACCCGGAAATCGGTCGTCGCAAGAATCGCCATCGTCGCGTTGAGGGTGCGCTGCCGGCTCGACCCGTTGGCGCCGTAGGTCACCGACACCCAGTCCGGCTTCAACGGCTTCAGTTCGGCGATCGTGCGGGTGAGCAACTCCTGGCCGGCCTCGTCCTTGGGGGGGAAGAACTCGAAGCTGAAGGTCGCCTGTGAGGTGTTCGCCAGCAGCTCACCGATCGATTCGTGCGAAGACATGCCTGCGATTCTAACGGTGCGCCGCAGCGCGCCTCGCCGCCGCCGTGCGGCGGCGTCGACCGGTAGCCTGAGCACCATGCGTCTTGATCCGTCTGATCCCACCTCGCGCAGCTTTCGCGACGCCATCACCGCCGAGCTCGCCGCCTTCCTGAGCGCCAAGAGCGCGGCGCTGGCCGATGTCAGCCCCGCGCTGACCGAACTCACCGAGGTGGCCGCGGACTTCGCCTCGGGAGGCAAGCGGCTGCGTCCGGCGTTCGCCTACTGGGGCTATGTCGGCGCGGCCGGCGATCACGACGTCCCTGCCGCGATCTGGCCGGTGATCAGCGCCTTCGAACTGCTGCACGCCGGTGTCCTGATCCATGACGACGTCTTGGACCAGGCCGATTCGCGCCGCGGACGCCCCACGGTGCACCGCCGGTTCGAGGCCTGGCACCGCTCGTCCGGTGGCCACGGAGATGCCGCCGAGTTCGGCCGGGCGATGGCGGTGCTACTCGGCGACCAGTTGCTCGTCTGGTCGGACGAGCTGGCCTGTGGCGCCGGGCTGGATCCCGAAAGCTGGCGGCGGGCCAGCCCGTACTGGCATCGGGTGCGCACGGAGGTGAACAGCGGTCAGGTGCTCGACCTGTGGGCGCAGTACCAGGTCGGCTCGGACGACACCCTCGGCGCGGAACAGATCGCGGCGAAGGTGCTGGAGGAGAAGACCTCGCGCTACACCGTGCAACGTCCGGTGCAGTTCGGCGCGGCCGCCGGCGGAGCCGGCGATGACGCGCTGGCGGCGCTCGGACGCTTCGGGCTGGTCCTGGGCCGGGCATTCCAGCTGCGAGACGACCTGCTCGGGGTCTTCGCCGATCAGGAGCAGTCCGGCAAACCGGCGGCCGGTGACCTGATCGAGGGCAAGCGCACCGTGTTGCTGGCTCGCGCCCTGGACGGCTTGGATCAAGCCGCCCGGCGGCGCCTCGAATCCCTGATCGGCACACCGCTGACCGACGATCAGGTCGCCGAGGCGCGCGCGCTGATCAGCTCGTCCGGGGCCGTCGACCAGGTCGAATCGCTGATCGATGCGGACTATGCCGCTGCCGCGGCGGCGCTTTCCGAGTGCGAACTGACCGAGCCCGGCTATCTCGCGTTGACCGAGCTGGCCCGCCAGTGCGTGGAACGCACCTTCTGAGCCAGTGCTTCGCGCCTTGTGAGCTACCGCTTCGCGAAGGCGGCGAGGCTGACCTGCTCCATCTCGTCACGCCAGGCTGCGTCCAGGAGCTGGCGGTAGGCTCGGACGCCGGTCTCGCCGGGCAGCGGGAAGGCCAGCCGTCGGGCTCCGGCCTCGACGGCCGCGCGGCCACTACTCACCGAATCCACGGCGGCGAACCACGGCTTGGAGCCGGGGTCGGCCGGCGGCGCCAGCCGCGCCGCCTCGGTCACCGCGCCGGCGGGCAGCACCACTGCATCGACGCGGGCATCGGCCAGCGCTTGGCGCGCGGCCTGCGTTCCTTCCGCTACCGCCATCACCAGGCCGTGGGGATGTCCGGGAGCGATCCGCGTTCCCGCGTCGGAGACGACCAGGTCGGCGGTTGACCTTGCTGCGAGTCGGGCGTCCGCCCGGATGCCGAGGATCGCGCGGCCGTCGGCCGCCTGTCGTGCTGCCCGGTAGCCGATCAGCAGATCGTCCCCGATCGCGTCGGGCTGCGAGATGACGATCAGGTCGGCGCGCTGACTGCACAGCTGCCGCACCCGTTCGGCCAGTGTCTTCGGCTCATTCTGCAGGCCCGTCCAGACCAGCGTGCGAGCCAGTGCAAGCCGTGTCGTCAATCCCATCCGCGCACTCACGCCCCAACCCTAGCCAGGCGCGGGGTTACGATCTGCCGGATCAGCACAACGGGCGCTCGCCCGACACGACCCGCCGAGTAGCCCTGGTGCACTGGCCCGATCCGGGGGCCACCTACACTGAATAACGTCCGCCGCGCGGAACCGTCAACTTCCCTGACCGACAGATGGAGCCATTGTGACCAGGACCACCACCGACAGACTCGTTGGTGATGTGCTGGACGGGCGCTACGAGGTCTTGCAGCGGCTCGCACGAGGCGGGATGGCCACCGTCTACCGTGCCTGGGACCGCCGCCTCGAACGCATCGTCGCCATCAAGGTGATGCACGACGGCCTGGGTGACGATGCCGATTTCGTGGCGAAGTTCGACCGGGAGGCCCGTGCCGCCGCCCGGCTGTGTGACCAGAATGTCGTTTCGATCTTCGATCAGGGCTACGATCACGGCCGCCCCTACATCGTCATGGAGTTCGTCGAGGGCTCGACGCTGCGCTCCATCATCACCCGCGATGCCCCGATGACCCCGCTGCGTGCCATCCAGATGATCGAACCGGTGGCGGCTGCCCTCGCTGTCGCGCACGATGCCGGCCTGGTGCACCGTGATGTCAAACCCGAGAACGTGCTGATCAGCGATCGCGGCGCGGTCAAGGTTGCCGACTTCGGCCTGGCTCGCACCGTCAGCTCGCAGACATCCACCAGCACCCAGGGGCTGCTCATCGGCACGGTCAGCTACCTGCCACCCGAATTGCTCACCACCGGGCGCGCGCATTCGTGGTCCGATGTCTATTCCACCGGCATCGTGCTGTTCGAGATGCTGACCGGCACCAAGCCGTACACCGGCGACGCCCCGATCACCGTCGCCTACAAGCACGTCAACGAGGATGTCCCCCTGCCATCGCAGGTACTGACAGCCAGACACCCCGGGCAGGCCCGCCGCGACCCGATACCCGACTATGTGGACGCGCTGGTGGCCTCCTGCACCCGCCGCAACCCGAAATCCCGGCCGGTCGACGGCCGCGAACTGCTGCGCCGGATCCGCCGCGTCCGCCGGGCACTCGAACGCGGCGTGCGGTCCGACGAGGCCTTGTGTGCCCTGGTTTTCCCGGCCTCGGCACTGCCCTGGGCGCAGGAGGTGACAACGGCACTGGATCCCGACTCCATGGCGACCTCGGTGCTGGCCGCAACCGCGTCTGCCCCCTCCCAGCCGACCCTCACGCCGCAGCCCCAGGCGCAGCCGAGCCCGCCAACGGCCTTCCGGCCGGATCCCGTCCGGTCCACTCGTGTCATGCCGGCGATGACCGATCAGCAGGTGACCGCGCGCCCGGCGACGGCCAGCACCTACTCCTCCGCGCCGACTCATCCGGCTGGGCCGCCCGCTCCACCGCCCCTGCCGCCGACCGAGGATGTGCCGATGCCCGCCAGCCAGCGTTACCCGAGCCTGTCGCGCACGGCCACCTATCGTCGGCGCCGCGCCTTCACCGCAACCATCCTGGTGGTGCTGCTCACGCTGGTCGTCGGACTCACCAGTTGGTGGTTCACCTCCGGGCGATATGTCGCGGCCCCTTCGGTGATCAATCTCACCCAGGCCGAGGCCCAGGGTGTCGCCGACCAGGCAGGGCTGACCATCACGTTCGCCCAGGAGTACTCCGAGACCGTTCCGACCGATCTGGTGATCAGCTCCGACCCGGTACCTGGTGACCGGATCGTCCGCGGCTCCCAGATGAGCGCCGTGATCTCCAAGGGCCCCGAACGCTTCGCGGTCCCGCAAGTGGCCGGGATGACCCTGAACGATGCGAAGCAGGCCCTCAGTGAGGCCAACCTGGCGACCGGGACGATCACCGAGCAGTGGAGCGAGACCGTCGCCACCGGACTGGTGATCTCGGCCGGCTACACCGCGGGCGAGCAGCTGAAACGTGATACGCCAGTAGATCTGGCGGTGTCGATCGGACGCGAACCGCTGACCATCCCGAGCGTGGTCGGCAAGCCGAAGGATGAGGCCGCCAAGACCCTCACCGATCTGGGATTCCAGGTCGCCTACGGGGACGAACAGGTCAGCGCGACGGTGCCCGCGGGCTCGGTCATCAGCCAGAACCCTGCGTCCGGCACCGGCTACCGCTCGGACACCATCACCCTGGTGATCAGCAAGGGAGCGAACCTGACCAAGGTGCCGGCCCCTGCCACCAACGAGAAGCCGGCCACCTACTACGACCGGCTGACGGCGGCGAAGTTCGCGCCCGAACTGGTCTACAGCGGCGCCAACCTGGGTCCGAATGTCGGCAAGATCGCCAAGGTCACCGACGAGGACGATAACGTGCTGACCGCCGATTCCGAGCTGCCTGAAGGCGCCAAAGTCAAGGTGTACGTTTCTTTGTGATTACCAGCCGCGACCGCTTGTTCTACAGCCCAGCAGACCGGCTTGCCCCGCTCAGTCTGCTGTTCATGGCCGTGCTGTGGGGTTCGACCTTCTTCGTGCTGCACGACATGCTCGATCGCATCGATGCCGCCGATCTGCTGGCGGTCCGGTTCACGATCGCCGCGGTCGTCTTCGGCGCGGTGGTGCACCGCAAGCTGCTCTGGTCGCGCACCACGGTCCGGCAGGGCGCCATCCTCGGCCTGATCTTCGGCTCGGCGCAGCTGTTGCAGACCTACGGCCTGGCGCACACCAGCGCGTCCATCTCGGGATTCCTGACTGGGCTCTATGTCGTGGTCACCCCCATTCTCGAGGGTGTGCTGTTGAAGGCCCGGGTGCGTCAGCGGGTCTGGCTGGCGGTGGCGCTGGCCACGGTCGGTCTGGCCGCGTTGACCATCGTCCCCGGCGCGGGGACGACAAAGTTCGGCATCGGTGAGGCGCTGACGGTGGCCAGCGCGCTGGTCTACGCGATACACATCATCTACACGGGCCGGGTCGCCACCCAGGACAAGGCCGTGACCCTGGCCGTCGTGCAGACTGCCGGTGTGGCGGTGGTCTGCACGATCGCCGCGCTGCCGGGTGGCATCGGGCTGCCTCAGCGGGCGTCCGACTGGTGGGCGGTGCTCTACATGGCACTGTTGTGCGGCGCGCTCACCGCCGTCTTGCAGGTGTGGGCGCAGTCGAAGGTCTCCCCCACCAGGGCCGCGGTGATCATGAGCACCGAACCGATCTGGGCCGCCACCTTCGCGATCATGGCCGGCCAGGAGCCCTTCAGCATGCGCACCCTGCTGGGCGGCACAGCGATGGTGATCGCGATGATCCTGTCGTCATTGCCGGATCGGTCCATGATGCGCGAGCCCGTCGTTGTGCCGGCACAAACCGTCACACCGCCCAGGGCCGGGTATCGCGGACGTCGATCAGCTGGGTCGAACTCAGCGCTGACACATGCTTATCGATCAGACCCAGACCCCGCTCATTGAGCAGCCCGTCATGGATCAGGAAGCCCCGAGGTGCGGCCACGGCGCGGGCGAAGTCGATGGTCTCCCTGGTCGCCGCCCACGGGCCGAACGCCGGGATCAGTGCGATGTCGATGCCCTCGGCGACCGCGTCCAGGCTGTCGCCGGGGTGCAGCACGCTGGGCTCTGACTCCGCGCGGAAGACGAAGCCGACATTGCCGATCCGCGGATAGTCACGGTGAATCACCGCATGCTGACCGCCGATGGTCTCGACCGTCAGTGAGCCGATGTCGATCGTCTCGCCGGGACCGAGCCGCCGGGTCCGATCAGGCAGGTCGACGATGTCGACCACGCTCGACTCCACCGCCACCATGGCATTCGGGTTCGCGTTCAGCAGCCTCGGCAGCCAGATGGGATCGGCATGATCGGGATGGTGATGAGTGACCAGTACCGCGTCCAGGTCGGTCAGGCCACGCCAGGCCGTGCTGAAGTCTCCGGGATCGACCAGGACCCGCTGGCCGGCGGTTTCGATGAGTACGCAGGAATGTCCGAGATGGGTGATCTGCATGTCTCCACTATGGCAGTCCCAGCCCAGTGGCTCCCGGAAATCGCGCCGCTGTCAGGACGCGAGTAGCTCGCCGACGATCCGGCCGGCTTCGCGGCACTGGTCGGCGTCGATGCCCAGATGGGTCACCGCGCGAAGCTGATGGGCGCCCACCTTGCTGATCCGCACGCCGCGGTCTGCCGCGGCAGCGATGACGTCGGCCGCCAGCCGCTCACCGGCGTCCATCACCACGATGTTGGTCGCCAGATGCTCGAGATCGATCGCTGCCGGTACCGCGGCCGAGACCTGCTCGGCGAACAGCCGGGCGTTGGCGTGGTCATCGGCCAGCCGGTCGATGTGGTGATCCAGGGCATACAGCGCGGCCGCGGCCAGGATGCCGGCCTGCCGCATGCCGCCGCCCAGACGCTTGCGCTGTATCCGGGCTTTCGCGATTCGTTGTGCACTGGAGACCAGCACCGAGCCCACCGGTGCGCCCATGCCCTTGGAGTAGCAGACGCTCACGGTGTCGAACAACGACCCGTACTGGCCCATCGGGACGCCGGTGGCGATGTGCGCGTTCCACAGCCGGGCGCCATCCAGGTGCATGGCGACCCCGCCCTGCCGGCAGATCTCGCGGATCTCGCGCAGCGTCTCGATGGGATGAATGGTGCCCCCACCGAAGTTGTGGGTGTTCTCGATCTCGATCGCGGCGGTCTCCACCAGATAGGGGCCGCAGCCGAGCTCCAGCAGGTCGGTGATGTCGCTGGTCCGTGCGATGCCGGGCGTGCCGGAAGTGGACGTCCAGGTACGCATGGTGATGCCGTTGAGTGCGGCATGCGCGCCCATTTCGGCACGGACGATGTGGGCCCGCCGATCGCACAGGATCTCGCGTCCGACCGGCACCAGCGACCAGACACCCAGCATGTTCGCCATCGAACCGCTCGGGCAGAACAGTCCGGCCTCGTGGCCGAGCAGTTCTGCGGTGCGCGCTTCGAGTTCGTTGATCGACGGGTCCTCGCCGTAAACATCGTCGCCGACGGGCGCCGTGGCCATCGCCTGCCTCATCTGCGCGGTCGGCCGGGTGACGGTGTCAGACCTCAGATCGATCATCACTCTCATTCGTTCCAGTCAGGCACCCGCTGCGGCACCCGGCGCAGCAGCCTGCTCTGGTTGAGCCGCTCAGCGATCATGAAGGCCAGCTCCAGGCTCTGGCTGCGGTTCAGCCGCGGATCGCAGGCCGTCTCGTAGCGCGCGTCCAGATCGGTCTCCGAGAGTTGGAAGGCTCCGCCCAGGCACTCGGTGACATCCTCGCCGGTCAGTTCGACATGCACGCCGCCGGGCCAGGTGCCCAGTTGATCGTGCACGTCGAAGAAGCCGTTCAGTTCCTCCACCACGGCCGCGTAGCTGCGGGTCTTGTAGCCGTTGGCGGTCTCGAAGGTGTTGCCATGCATCGGATCGCACACCCAGGCGACCTTGCGCCCGGTCTGCTCGACGGCCTCGATGATCGACGGCAGCTTCTCACGCACCTTGTCGGCGCCCATTCGGGCGATGAAGGTGATGCGGCCGGGCACCCGGTTCGGGTCGAGCCGGTCAGCCAGCTCGATCGCATCCGTGCCGGCAGTGTTCGGACCGAGCTTGATGCCGAGCGGGTTGGACACCCGGCGCAGCAACTCCACCTGGGCGCCGTTCGGCTGACGGGTGCGCTCCCCGATCCAGACCATATGGCCGGATGTGTCGTAGGGCCGGTGGCTGCGGGAGTCGATGCGGGTCATGGCGTACTCGTAGTCGAGCAACAACGCCTCATGGGAGGCGTAGAAGTCGACGACCGACAAGGTGTCGTCCTTCACGCCGCAGGCCAGCATGAAGCCGAGCGCCCGCTCGATCTCACCGGCCATCTGCTCGTAGCGATGCTCGATGCGCGAATCCTGCACGAAGCTGGCATTCCAGGCGTGCAGCTGCCGGATGTCGGCGAAACCGCCGGTGACGAAGGCCCGCACCAGGTTCAGGGTGGCGGCAGACGCGTTGTACATCTGTATCAGGCGATCGGGATCGTGGCGGCGCGATTTGGGGGTGAAGTCGAAGCCGTTGACGGCATCGCCGCGGTAGGCGGGCAGTGTGATGGCCCCGCGCGTTTCGGTGTCCTTGGAGCGGGGCTTGGCGTACTGGCCGGCGATGCGTCCGACCTTGACGACCGGAACCTGCGCGGCGTACGTCAGCACCACGCTCATGGACAACAAGACCCGAAGCTTGGATTTGATGTTGTCTGCGCGCACGCCGTCGAAGGTCTCAGCACAGTCGCCGCCCTGCAGAATGAATGCCTGGCTATTGGCGACCCGGGCGATCTTGTCGCGCAGATCGTCGCATTCGCCCGCAAAAACAAGCGGCGGTAGTTCGCGCAGCCGGTTCACCACCCAGTTCAGCCGGTCGGCATCCTCATAGGTGGGCTGCTGCACCTGCGGCATCGCATGCAACTCGGCTAAGGACGGGATCAGCTCAGACACGCAGCCAAGGATAATCCGTCATGCCCAATGTCGGGGTCAGTGACCGTTTCAGGTGTCCAGGCCCTGTTGAATCGCATACCGGGTGAGTTCGACGCGGTTGTGCAGCTGGAGTTTGCGCAGCACGTTCTGCACATGGTTCTGCACGGTTCGGTGGCTGACGAACAACAGCTCAGCGATGTCGCGGTAACTCAGGCCCTTGGCGACCAGCCGCAGTACTTCGGCTTCGCGGGGGGTCAGGGCCGGGCTGTCGTCGGCCGATGCCGGATTGTTGGCCATCCGGCGGTATTCCCCGAGCACGAGACCCGCGAGGGTGGCAGTGAAGACGGCCTCGCCCTCGGCGGTCTTGCGCACCGCATCCAGAAGCTCCTGTTTCGTGGCTGACTTCAGCACATAGCCGCTGGCGCCGGCCTTGACCGCCCGCAGTACATCGTCGCGTTCCCCGGACGCCGACATCACGAGCACCTTGAGATCCGGGAACTCGCTGGTCAGCAGCTGGGTGCAGGTCGCTCCGTCGGGCTGGGGGATGTTGAGATCCATCACCACCACATCGGGACGCGTCGCGGTGGCCCGGACCATCACCTGCTTGCCCTCGTGCGCGACCGCTACCACCTCACAGCCCATTTCGGTCAGGTCTTCGCCCAACGCATCGATCCAGAACGGGTGGTCGTCCACCAGCATGACGCGGATGCTGGTCGGGACGGGACCGGTGGGCATCAGACGCCTCCTGGACTTGCTGACCGACGATGACGGCTTCCCCATTGTGGCTCGCCGCGGGGCCACTCCTGGCTGCCGCGAGCCTGTAACTGTTGACAAGCTGACACAGGTTCACTCAAGCGGAATACGAAACTCCCACTCAACACCCGATCCGGGTGATGTGGTCAGTTTGGAGCCGCCGCCCAGGTCGAGGACGCGTCCGACGATCGACTCCTTCACTCCGAGCCGACCGGCGGCGGCGGCCGCGTCCAGCTGTTCCTGGGTCGCCCCGACTCCGTCGTCGCGCACCGAGACGATCAGCTCGTTGCCCTCCTGCTCCAGCAGGATCCAGGCGTGCGCGCCCGGACCCGCATGCTTGCCGACATTGGCCAGCACCTCGCTGATCACGCGGTCCAGTTCGTCGGCACGAGACGCCGCCATGTTGAGCTGGCCGGCCATCGTGGAGACCGTCACGGTGTCGCTCTGGTGCTTTTCCAGCATGATGGTGACGTCGGTCTTGTCGGTGTCCAGAAGTCCGCCGCCCACAAGGTCAACACTGCGGTCCTGCAAGGTGGCACGCAATTGATCTTCTTGCCGCAGGGCCAGCGAGGCCAGCAGTCTGCCACGCGGGCCGAGTTCGTTGCCCTCACGGGCAACCATCGCCAGCACCTGAAGGACGCCGTCATGGACGATCCGGTTCAGCCGCTCACGCTCCTCAAGCGCTGCCAAGGTGGACAGGTTGCGGTCACGTTCAGCGATCGTCGCGCTCAGCTGCTCGACGAGCAGACCGATGAAGTACGGGATCGCCGCCATCAGCAGTACGTCACCCCAGGCCCGGGGCGCGACCGAGGGGGCCTGCAAGAACTGCGCGGTGCCGACCAGTATCCCACCGACCAGCCCGGCCACCGCTCCTCGCCAGATCCCCAGGACCGCCGGGGCGGCCAGCATCCAGTAGCAGGCGACACCGAGATAGCTCTCGCGCAAGACGTCGATGCCGAGGATGTAGCGGGAGCTGCCGACCACGGCGAGCGTGATGGCCATGTCGAGGATCATCAGCCCGCTGGTGCGCCATCTCGACCGCACATTGAGCAGGCAGGCAATGACCGACCAGCCTGCCACCACCACACAGACCACCACCAGTAGCACCGGACGCTGCACCTGGGACAGCCGCATGCAGTTAACGACGATCATGTGCACCACCAACGCCATCCGCGCCCAGCCGGCCGCGCGATAGATCGTGCGCAGCAGGTTGGGATCGCGTGGAAAGGTCTGGGCGCTACTCATCACTGTCCGGCGGTTGCTTGTTCGTCCGGCGTCGTTGCGCGCGTGCCCGCTGTTCGGCCAGCGCGGCACGTTCGGCCTGCTGCCGGGCGGCCTCGACCGCCTCGTCGATGATCGCCGCATCCTGCTCGTCGAGCAGCCGAGCCAGCTCTGCTTCGGAGGCGCGACGCTGTTCTTCGGCCGCGCGGCGTTCGGCCCGCTGATCGCGCCACTCGGAGATCTTGACTGGCTCCCCCGGGATACGCACCTTCTTCGCTGTGCCGGTGTACGAGTCGACGTAGCGACGTCCGGCGAGCTGGCCGATCCTGGTCATCACCAGATCTGTCAGGCCACGCAGCATGAACCCGTCCAGCACGTTGCTGGACAGCTGAGCCTCGGCGAAGCGCCCGGTCTCGATAGGTTCACCGATGCGCAACCGGTAGCGCAATTCGGGGAGCAGGTCGTTGACGCTCAGCGGTATCAGTGCGGCAGGCACGATCGGCACCCCCGTTGACAAGGCAAGTGCGGCGAACTGTGCGTGCCCCTTGTGCAGGGTGCCGTCACCATCAGTGGCGCCCTCCGGAAAAACGATCAGGATTTCGCCTCGGTCGAGCACCGCAGCCGGGCTGTTCCCGGAATCCGGATCGGCAAGCCAGCGGGTGTGCCGGATACCGGGAACGAGGTGGCGTCCGCTGTCTGGTTCGAAAACGACGGTGGCCTCGCGTCCCAGGGACGCCGCGACATTCAGATGATCGAACGGACTGACCCTGTTGACCGCGACGATGCAGGCGCCTGTGGGCAGCTTGTCGAGGTTGTCGGCGTCGATTCTCCAGGGGTGCCGCAGTCGGTCGGCCAACTGCCGGAAGCCTGTCAGATCACGGGGTAGATCGGGCACTGCCGGTCACTCCCTCACGGTCGGGTCATCGAGAACCGGGGCGCCAGCGGGAAACTGCGTGGCCGGGACGGGCCGGGTCTGGTTCTGGTTCGGATAGGCAAGCAACTGCTTGCTCAGTTCGGTACCCTTCAGCTCGCCACGCTTGACCCGTGAGGCGTACACATCGACATAGGTCTGTCCGGTCATCTGCTGGATGGCGCCCATCACCTCATTGGTGACCCAGCGCAGCACATGCAGGTCATTGACCTGATCGCGGTATTCACTGAAATCCATCGGATCACCGATGATGATGCGAGCATCCCGCATGGTGGGAATCCCCACCTTCGACTTGACCATCCGGGTGTTGATCATCGCCACCGGCAACACCGGCCGGCCGCTGGTCAGGGCCAGTCTCGCGACCCCGGTGTGCCCTTTGTACAGCCGGCCGTCCGGGCTGCGGGTGCCCTCCGGGAAGATCGCCACGACGCCGCCCGCGTCGAGCACATCCTCGACCGATCCCAGACCAGCCACACTGGCGCGTCCGCCGGAACGGTCGATCGGGGCCTGCCCGACAGCTGTCAGGAACCAGGCGACCACTCGACCCTTGAGGCTCTTGCCCATGAACAGTTCCTTCTTGGCGGGGAAGGTGACCTTCGGCTTGATCAGTGAGGGCAGGCTGAAGGTGTCGCCGGCGTCCAAATGGTTGGCGGCCAGCACACAGCCGCCGTCGGGAATCTTCTCGGTGCCCTCGATCTTGACGCGAAACCACGATTTGACCGCTGGACGCACCAAAGTCGTCTTGAAGAAGCTGTACCACGCGGTCACGGGATCCTCCTTGGGCTAGAACTACCCGCACCACTCTAGTCATGACGGATTTGGTTGTGCCCCGGGCAGCCCGCGCCGTGTCTGGTGATCTTGGGCCCACCGCGGCTAGTGTGGGCGCGTACCAAGGAGTTTGGTGCTTGACAGGTTGTGAGCCCCACGATGACCGACAGCGATCATTCAGACGATACCGATCAGCGGTTTGCCGAGCTGATCAAGGCCGAGTTCGGAAACTCGGATGGACCGGAGCTTTTCGGCACCCGGATGACTGGTTTGCCACGGCCGCCACGATCCGCACCCGCCTCCCGCCCGGTGATCGACGGCTATTTCGATCTGCAGCGTGCGATCGAAGAGGTCGAGTTGAACGACGACGACGTCGAGCACTGGACCCCTCCGGAGCCTCCGGCCGTCGGACGGCCGGAATACCGGCATGTGCTCGGCACCGGTTTGATCGTTGCTGCGCTGGTCGTCGGCATCATGGTGCTGGCGGGCTGGCGTCCTGATCTGTGGGTCGGAGTCCTGACCCTGGTCTGTGCCGGCGCTGGCCTGGCGGTGCTACTGAGCAGCCTTCCTCGGCAGCCCGAGATCGGCTCGGACGGCGCGCAGCTCTAGCCTCGGACCGCCGATAAGTCCGGTTCGTCGCCGCGGTCCGATCCGGGCAAGCACGTCCTCACGAGGTGCCGGCACGATCGGCTGGGCACGTCGGTGCAGGGCACCGTTCACCCGCAGGCGACCAGCGGTGACTCCAGATCCGGTTGGGCGCCCGGAGTCTGCCACAGCGTGCTGATGGTTGACGCAGCATCGCGTCCGGTGATCAGCCGATCCAGCGCCGCAGCGCTCCAGGCGTAGGCAAGCTCGAGATCGTCCGGATCGGTGAAGTCGGCATCGGCCGGCGGTGTGGACGCCGCCGGACAGGCATCGATCAGGGTCTGGGTACTGCCTTGTTGAGCTTGGGGCGATGCCTGCAGCATCACCCACTCGGCCAGACCCTCGCTGACCCACAGCTGTCCGGCCGCCGGGTGCCCCAGCCAGTTCGTCGCCGCGTGGGTCTGTTCATGGACCAGCAGCAGATAACGGGATTCGGTGCCGGCGTCGCTGGTCGCGTCGGGGTTGATCACAATACGGGCGGGGGCCGGCTGGCCTGTCGGGCCGGGGCCGCCGCTGTCAGCAGTCCAGGTGATGGCTCCGGTTCCGATGAAATCGAACGCCGATGCGGCCATCACCTGTTCGAATGCCTGGCTGTTGCCCGGGACCTCGATGACTTGGCGGCTCGATGGACGGATCAGCCCGGCGGCCTCGGTGGACCGCACGAACTCGGCTGACTGCTCGGCGGCCTGGCGCCAGGAATCCAGATCACCTCCGCCGATGAGTGTGACTGCTTCGTCCTGCTCGACACTGATGGCCTCCGTCAGCCAGATCGGGGCCGGCGAATCGGGCCGCTGCTCGATATCGCCGAGCAGGCACTGCTGGGCACCGCATTGCCACTGGGGGACGATGAGGTTGGTCGCCACTCCTTGTTCTCCGGGCACTCGCCAGCCGACCTGCCAGGACCCGCCGGCACCATCGACGATGCTCAGCAGCTCGATCTGTCGCAGGTTGTCCCACCAGAGCCCAACGCGCGCGGCGTCGGCGCTGGTGGCGAACACGCGGTCGAATGCGGCCTCATCGGCAGCACTCAACGCAGCGAGGATGTGGCCCGCCGTGGTCGCCGTGTCGGGGGAAGCCTGGGAAGCCGTCGCTGAGCAGCCGGTGACGACGCTGAGCAGCACACCGGCAACAGCCAGCACCGAACTCAACAGGTGCGGGCGGTGCGCTCTAGCCTTCGGTGCCACTGGCCTGATTCCCGGTCTGCATGCGCAACGGTGGGACCAGGCCGGCGGCGGCCAGCCAAACGATGGCCGTCTGCTCGTCCGAGCTGAAGTCGACGGTTTCCGGCGGCCCGCACAGCACCGAGATCACACAGCTGCCGCAGGCGTCTCCACGCACAACGCAGCGGTTGCAGTCGATTCGCATTGTCCCCATGAACACATCAAAGCGCGGTCCCCTGACAATTTGTCGAGCGGCGCTGCCCTGCGGTCACCAAGCGAGTGAGCGATGCGATCAGAAGATCGACATCGGATCGGTGATCTGCCCGTTGACCCAGGTGCTGAAGTGCAGATGGCATCCGGTCGAGTACCCGGTGGTGCCGACCGCGCCGATCACCTGACCGGCCGTCACGGTCTGTCCGGCCACGACCGACATGGACTGCAAGTGGTTGTAGGCGGCCTTGTAGATACCGCTGTCGACGACGATCCGGTTGCCCCAGCCGCTCTCGAAGCGCGCGCTGGTGACCACACCGGTCCAGGACGCGACTACCGGGGTGCCGCAGGCAGCACCGACATCGGTACCGTCGTGCAGTTCGGAGTAGCCACCGATCGGGTTGGTGCGGTATCCGAACGGTGAGGTGATCGGCCCCGTGGCCGGCCAGACACCCTGGCCCGATCCGGTCGGCAGGTCCAGGCCGGATCGGCTGACGCCGCTGTCGCCACTGGAGAAAAGTGCAGCGCTTGCGGCCAGGATCGCCGCGTTCTGGGCATCGGCCAGCGCAGCCTTCTGGGCTTCGGTCAGCCGATTGACGACCTGCTGGGCGCTCGCCACCTTCTTGTCGTATTCGGCGGCCAGCTCGGTCTGCTGTGCAACCTCATCGGTGACCTTCTGCAAAGCGGCAGCCTGGGTGGTCTCGAGTTCGGTGAGACGCGACTGCTCGGCGGCCAGCCGGATCATCTGCTCGTCGGTGATCGAGGTGATCGACTGCATCACGGCGATATCTGCCAGGAAGCTGTCCTCGGAGTCCGACGTGAACAGCAGCTTGGCGGTGCCGAGTCCGGCCGCCTGCTGATGGGCCGCCACGGCCACTCGTCCGACCTGAGTACGCATGGCTTCGACCAGCGTCCGCTGATCGGCCAGGTCCTCGGTGGTCAGGTCGTACTGGCGCTGCGAGTTCACCTGCGCCTGCTTGGACGCTTCGAGGTTCCGCTGAACCTCGGCCGCCTCGATCTGGAGTTGCGTCAGATCTTTCTGAGCCGCACCTACCGCGTCTTCAGCGTGCGCGGCGGGTACCAGCCCGATGGTCAGTGCGATCGCCGCAACCGATCCGATCACTGTCGTCAGCATTCGACGCGAGAGGGACATTCAGCCACCTTCGTACAGGGAATCTGATGAGAGATTATTAAGACTTCCTAAGAGACTCTAAGGGTTCGCCCACTGATCGCCAAATCATTCGGAGAGATTCACCACGGATTTTCACCCGTATCTCATCCGCAGGTCAGCCCTCGAGCCCGGTTTCAGCACGGTTTCGACCACCGTCGGGACCCCGTCCGCCCGCCATCGCGCCCGGACGCTCCCCGCGAACGAAAACGTCAGACCCGGTCGCTAGCGTCACCTGCATGATCCACACATCGCGAAATGCCACGCTGCAGCCCAGCTTGGACGATCTCGGAACCCCGCTCGCCGAGGCCACCTTTTGCGTTGTCGATCTGGAGACCACCGGCTCGGGCCCGGAGGCGACGATCACCGAGTTCGGCGCGGTCAAGGTCCGCGGCGGCGAGGTGCTCGGCGAGTTCAGCACGCTGGTGAACCCGGGTACACACATTCCCGGATTCATCGCTGTGCTCACCGGCATCACCAACCAGATGGTGGTCGATGCGCCCACACTGAGCCAGGTGCTGCCGAGCTGGCTCGAGTTCTCGCGAGGCACCGTCCTGGTGGCCCACAACGCCCGCTTCGACATCGGCTTCTTGAAGCGGGCCTGCGAGCAGTTCGACTACCCCTGGCCCGGCCAGATGGTCGTCGATACGGTCGGGTTGGCGCGCCAGGCGCTGCTGCCCGGCGAAGTGCCCAACGTCAAGCTGCATACCTTGGCCGATCACTTCCATGCCTCCACGCAACCCAACCATCGAGCCCTCTCGGATGCGCGCGCGACAGTCGATGTGCTGCACGGATTGCTGGAGCGGGTCGGGAATCTGGGCTTGTTGACCGTCGATGACCTCAAGGAGTTCGAGCATCGGGTGTCGCCGCAACGGCGTGCCAAGCGAACCTGGGCCACCGACCTGCCCGAGGCCCCAGGCATCTACATCTTCTATGCGCGCCGCCCCGGGCAGCAACGGCAGGTGCTCTACGTGGGCAAGGCCACCAACATCCGCCGCAGGGTACGCACGTACTTCACGTCGTCGGAGACCCGGCCACGGATGGACGAGATGGTCCGCGTGGCGACCGGGGTGGAGGCTGTGGTCTGCGCCACCGAACTCGAGGCCGAGGTGCGAGAGCTGCGCACGATCGCGGCCCACTCCCCCCGCTACAACCGGCGCTCCCGCCGCCAGGACAAGGTGGCATGGGTCAAGCTCACCTGTGACCGATATCCGCGCTTGTCGATCGTCACTTCGCCGGGCGACGACCAGGCCACCTACTGGGGCCCGTTCAGTTCGCGGTCGGCCGCCCAGGAGGCCTGCGAGGTGATCTACGACAGCTATCCGCTGCGGCAGTGCACGATGCGGATCGGCAGGAAGGCCGCGGGCGCAGGCTGCGTCCTCAGCGAACTCGGCAAGTGCCTGGCTCCATGCCAGGGCATCGATCCGGACGGCTACCACGAAGTCGTGGAGCAGGTTCGCGAAGCCCTGACCACTGATCTGCGTCCCACCGTGGCACGGGTCGGGCAGCGCATCGGTCAGCTGTCGGCCCAGCAGCGCTACGAACAAGCCGACGTGCTCACCGCCAGATTGCGCAGCTATGTTGCCACGACACAGCGCTTCCACCGGCTGGTGGGGTTCTCGCGCTGTCGGCAGATTGTGGCTGCTCAGTGGGTTCCGGGCCCCTCCGCCAATCCCGGCTGGCAGATTCACGTGATCCGCTACGGCAGGCTCGCCGCAGCCGCAACCGCAGCCCCCGGGCAGGACCCCATGGCCACAGCAGACCAGGCGATCCGGCTCGCCGAATCCGTGCTGCCCTCCCCGCACGGCCTGCCGTCGTGCTCGGTGGAAGAGGCCGAGCGAATCGCAGCCTGGCTGGAGCGTCCAGGAGTCCGCTTGATGGATATCGACGGCGAGTGGTCGATGCCGCTGCACAGCGGAATCGACGGCGCTGATCTCCCGCGGCTGGCGCTGGGGACGTCCTCCCCGGCGCCGGCGGTCGCCTGAAAGCTCCGTCAGCGTTGCCCGCAGCAGTGGGGCACTAGACTCATGCCATGATCACCGCCATCGTCTTCGTCCATGTCGACAACGACCGCATCCCGGAGGTGGCTGAGCAGATCGCAGCCATCGACGGCATCAGCGAGGTCTATTCGGTGACCGGACGAATCGATCTGATCGCCATCGTGCGGGTGGCGTCCTTCGACGACGTCGCCCCGGTGGTCGCCGACGCGCTGGCGAAGGTGCCGGGGGTGCGGCAGACCGAGACTCATCTGGCCTTCCGCGCCTACAGCCGCCACGATCTGGACGCCACGTTCTCCATCGGCATCAGCGACTGACCCAGCCGCTTCGACCGGTCCCCAGAACCCTCGCCGCAGGATCAGTCCGCTTCTGCTGCAATGGGAGCGAATGACTCTACGGCGAGCGTTCGAGGTCGCGTAGTGGTCGGGCGATGTCGAGGTCAGGCGATGTCGACCGAAGTGATCACCACATCTTCCAGCGGACGATCGGCCCGGCCGGTGGGAGTGGACCCGATAGCGTCCACGACCTGCTGGCTGGCCGGATCGGTGACCTCTCCGAAGATCGAATGCCGACGGTTCAGATGCGGCTGGGGGCCCAAGGTGATGAAGAACTGGCTGCCGTTGGTGCCGGCGCCGGCATTTGCCATCGCGAGCAGATACGGGCGGTTGAAGACCAGATCCGGGTAGAACTCATCGGCAAAGGTGTAGCCGGGACCGCCGCGTCCGGTGCCGGTGGGGTCACCGCCCTGGATCATGAAGCCGTCGATGACGCGGTGAAAGATCGTGCCGTCGTAGTAGGGGCCTTGCTTGGTCTGGCCGTCCTTCGGATCACGGTACTCGCGCGTGCCGCCGGCCAGGCCGACGAAGTTGGCGACCGTCTTCGGGGCGTAGTCGTCGAACAACTCGACAACGATGTCGCCCTTGGTGGTGTGCAGGGTGGCTTGGGTCATGCGAACCCACCTTTCGGAGATGCTTTGTTGAGGCTTGTCGTCTCCATCTTTGCAGACGCCCTGAATGGGCTGCGGGATTCAGTGGGTTCACCGGATATGTACCACCCGACCACGTAGCGTTGATGATGCAGAGCTTCCGTAGCGCAGGCACCGTCTGCAGCGGAACCTCTCAGCTCGATCACGAGCAGCTCGAGTACGAGCCCAGCAACGAAACGGAGAGATTATGTCCTGCAAGTACAAGAAAGCCCGCACGGCCGCCCACAAGGCCGCCGAAGAGGCGCTTGAGCAAGGCACCAACGCCTTCGACGAAGCCGTCAGCCACGTGACGCCGATCGCCAAACAAGCCAGCCGCCAGGTCGCCGATCTGAGTCATCAGGCCGCCGATCTTGGTCGCCAGGCCGCCGACTACGTCGTCCCGGCCTTCGAAGATGCTCGTGAGCGCATCACGCCCAAGGTTGAAGAGGTCGTCGAGCGGCTCCAGCCGGCCGTCACTCAGGCCTATGAGACCGTTTCGGACAAGGTCCAGCATGAGTGGTATCCGAAGCTCCAAGAGTTCTGGGACGAGGCCAACGAGAATCCGTCGGTGATCGAGGCTTCGAAGCGTGGGCGCTCGGTCGTTGCCGCGCTGCGTGGCGATCTTCAGCTCCCCGAGGCCGTGGCAGTACCCGAGGTGGTCGTCGACAAGCCACGTAAGCACCGTGTGCTCGGTCGGCTCTTCACCATTCTCGGTATTGCCGCCGCGGTAGCCGCGATCGTGGTGGTGGTACGCGCGGTGCTGGGCAATGACGACGATGGTTGGTCGCCGCAGCAGCCGATGCGCCCGGATCAGGACGTCGAGGACGACTCGTGGGGCGAGAGCCCGTTCGCCGACGAGGACGAGACCGTCTTGGATGACGAAGCAGCCGCCGAGGAAGACATGATCGCCGAGGGCAGCCCGGCCACTGAGCCGGAAGCCGGCGCCGGTGCCCTGGAGGGCGCCTACGTCGGTACCGAGCCCCCGGCCGGTTACGTCATCAAGGGCAACGAGCGCTCCATGAAGTACCACACTCCCCAGGCTGCGGGATACGAGCGCACCAACGCCGACATCTGGTTCAACAGCGAGGAGGCGGCTGTCGCGGCCGGGTTCACCAAGGCCCAGCGTTGATTCTGTAACACAGCTTGAACGAACGGGGCCGGTCAGTGCGTGAGCAGTGACCGGCCCCGCTCCTTGTGATGGTGGCGCCGCATCGGCGGAGCCGGCATCGCAGCCGCCCGTGGGACTCGCCGGTGTTGTCCGAGGGCCCACCGGTGTTGTCCGTACCCCGGTCGGTGTTGTCCGTTTTGCCCCCGGTGTTGTCCGTTACTGCTCACCTGCTTGTCACAGTCCATTGGGTTGGGCTGAAGTGGTGTCAAGAGGACGCGAAGTCTGCGTCCGGCTCACCCTCAGGAGACACCATGACGATTCTCGCTCCGCCGGCTCCGGCACCGGCTCGCAGGACTACCCGGACCTCAACCACGACTGCCGCACCCTGCACGAGCGCCGACTGCCGGGTGAACGCCGAACCGTTCCGCGCCTGGGTGCGGCAACTGATGAGCGATACCGGGCTGCCCTGGCGGGTCATCGCACGGGCCTCCCGGGTGCCCTCGGCGACCGTCTATGCGCTGCTCCGCGGCCAGGATCAGCGCAGCATGGCGACCCTCCCCCAGCTGGAGGCGGAACGGTTGTTCCGGCTCGATCATCACCGTCTGGCCTACCTGCAACAGGAGCCCGCCGACCCGCAACAGGTGCGGCTGCTGCTCTTGTCGCTGGCGATGGCAGGCTGCAGCAACCGCCAGATTGCCGAGTTCAGCGGCATCGACACCCTCACCGTCCGCGTCCTGATGACCGGCGACAGAGCCTGGTGTTCGCGTCTGCAGCAGGTGCGCGCCGAGGCCGCCTGCGAGGCCTGGGGGATCAATCCGGACATGGTGGTGCGCAAGAGAGCTCCGGCAGCCAGGATCGGTCGATGAGCGCGCCGGTGACCCAGTGGCTGCTGCTCTCAGCGGTGGCCATCCCACTCGTGGTTGCCCAGGCGATCATCGTGGCCACTCACCCGGAACCCGGCGATGATGAACCGGACGCTCACCTCAAGCCCCGGTATGCCGATCTCGTGCGGCCCGGTGGCGTGAGTGTGCTCCTGGTACTGGCCGTGACAGGCTGCCTGCCGATCGCCGCCGCGCCGCCGGCGGTACGTCCGGCGTGGGTCGTGTGGACCAGCGCGGTTCTGGTGCTCGTCTACGTCGATGCGCGGACGACCTGGCTGCCGATACGCGCCAATCACTTCGCCGCAGCCTGCCTGATCGCGGCTGTCGCGGCAGGTCTGATCATCGATCCCGCCGGGTGGCCCGCCGCTGCGCTGCGTGCGATAGGTGGCGCCGCGGCGGCCGGCGGACTGTTCTGGCTGCCGTGGCGGCTGAGCAATTCCCTCGGATTCGGCGATGTGCGGTTGGCGGCGATGACCGGCGCACTGGCGGCACTGGGTTCGGTGCAGTGGTGGTTCCTGGCGATCTTCGCCGGATCTGTCGCGTCCGCCTGCTGGGGTCTGATCACCGCGCTGTGGCGCCGCCGACATCCATCACCCTACGGACGCGCTTTCCCCTATGGTCCTGGCCTGTGGCTGGGGCCATGGCTGGCCTGGGCATGGCTCGCTGCCACCGGCAGCATCCCGGTGGCAGCCGGATAGCACAAGGCGTGGCCGGGGCCGAGATGGCCCGTCACACCGAAGTGCTTCAGCGCCCGGCAGCTACCGCCCGCTGGGTGGCCTCGATCCAGCTGTCCAACAGCGCCGTCGCCTTGCCTTCATCGATCGCGGCAGCCGCCCGGCCGAGCTTGCTGCGCAGCTGCTCGGCGACCGGTGTCATCAGACTCGGGCCGTCGAAGGCCAGTAGTGCCGCAGCCGCGTTGACCAGCACGATGTCGCGTACTGGCCCGGCGGCGCCGGCGAAGACGTCTCGTACGACCTGCGCGTTGTGCTCCGGCTTGCCACCGACCAGATCCGTGGGCAGCGACGGGGTCACACCCAGGTCGTTGGGGTCCAGTTCCGTGCGCACGACCTGTCCGTCACTGATCAACCAGATGTCGGAGCTTGTCGTGGTGGTCAGCTCGTCCAGGCCGTCTTCACCATGGAAGACCATGCCGCGGTTGCCCCGCGCGGCCAGCACACCGGCGACCAGGTCGGCCAGCTCCAGGTTGGCCACGCCAATTGCCTGCGCCTGCGGGCGAGCGGGATTGGCCAGCGGACCCAAGAAGTTGAAGGTGGTCTGGATGCCCAGTTCCTTGCGCACCGGAGCGGTGTGCCGCAACGAGGAGTGGTACAGCGGGGCGAACAGGAAAACCAGGCCGCATTCGTCAAAGATGCCGCCCTGGCGCTCCGGGGGCACGTTCAATGCCACACCGAGCGCCTCTAGGCAGTCGGCGGTGCCACTCATGGAACTGGCCGCCCGGTTGCCGTGCTTGACCACCTTCGCGCCCGCTGCGGCGGCAACGATGGCAGCCATCGTCGAGATGTTGACGGTATTGGCGCGATCACCACCGGAGCCCACCACGTCGACGGCGTCGGTGGGCAGTTCAATCGGTGTCGCCTTGTCGAGCATCCCCGAGGCCAAGGCATCGATCTCGGTGACCGTCTCACCCTTGGCCCGCAACGCCACCATGAATGCGGCCATCTGGGCCGCGCTGGCGTTCCCCGAGAGGATCTCACTCATCGCCCATCGGGTCGTCTCAGTGTCCATATCCTCGCCACGGACGAGACTGGTCAAGACATCGGGCCACGTGTGATTCATATTTGCCACATTATCCCTGTGCTACCTGGGCGCGCGCAGGCGTCCGGATTGACCCGGGGTCTCAGCCTGCGTGCCGGAATGTGCCGGCTAGTCCGCGATCGGGTGACGGCTACCGACGCCAGGCTCCACCAGGGACGACGAAAGCGCGTTCTTGCGGCCGGTGCGGGCGTTGCGCACCACGTTCGCCACGTCGTCGGGCAGCCGGATCGGATCGACGGGATACGGGGAGATGCTTTCGGCCCGCGACCAGGTGGCCATCCAGGCGTCGGCGGCCCGGGCGATCAGCAGCACCACCGGCGGGCAATCGGCGATCTCGTCGCGCATCTGATGCGAGACTCCCATTCCGCCGGGGCGGGCTTCGGCGTCGAAGACGGCCGCGTCGAACTTCTCCTTGTCCAGCGCCCTGAGCAGGGCATCAGCAGTCGCGAACTCGGTGATCTCGATCTCGGGCAGGTCGGAGGCGATCTTGCGACCCAAGGCAAGCTTGATCTGGTTGCGCACCAGTCGGTCGTCCGAGTAGATGACCACCTTAAGCACGTCGTCGGACGTGGACGGTGCCGAAGCGTTCGCACTCATGATTCTTCCTCACCTCGCCGGCCGCTCGACGTTGGTCGCGGCATGTCTGGTCATGGTGATGCTATCGCGTTGACCCGCCCAGGTCACACCGCTATGCCTGCTTGGGCGGTCGAACCCGGTCGGAGGGCTGCCGCCCGTGGACACCCTCACCGCCATTTGGGCCCGGCTTGGACAATGGACACGTGCGTTTTCTCACCAACAGGCCCGCCTACGACCTCACGTATCACGACGTCTTCATGGCGCCGACCCGCAGCACGGTAACCTCCCGACTCGATGTCGACCTGACCTCCACCGATGGCATCAATCTGCCGCTGCCCCTGGTCGTTGCGAACATGACCGCCATCTCGGGACGCCGGATGGCCGAAACGATCGCCCGTCGCGGTGGCCTTGCGGTGCTGCCGCAAGACATTCCCGTCGATGTGCTCGCCCAGGCGATCGCCAGGGTCAAGGCGGCACCGACCGTCTTCGAAACACCGATCACCGTGACCCCGACCACCACGGTCGGCGAGGCCCTCAATCTGATGCCCAAGCGTGCCCACGGCGCGGTCGTGGTGCTCGATGAGAACCGTGTTCCGATCGGTCTGACCAACAAATCCGACACGGTAGGCGTCGACCGGTACGCCCAGGTGCACGAGGTGATGACCACCGGATTCGCTCTGGTCAGCCCCGAATCCACTCCTCAGGAGGTTTTCGACACGCTGACGGCGAGTCGCCAGCGGCTGGCGGTCGCCGTCGCTGAGGACGGCTCGCTGGTCGGTGTGATGTCGGCGAAGGGCGCACTGCGCTCGGCGATCTACCATCCTGCGCTGGATGCCGAGGGCCGTCTGCGGGCCGCGGTGGCGATCGGCATCAGCGGCGATTCGGCCGGGCGCGCCGATGCCCTGCTGAAGGCCGGCGCCGACGTGCTGGTGCTCGACACCGCTCATGGTCACCAGCAGCGGATGATCGACGCCTTGGCATCGGTCGTCCCGGTCCGCGACAAGTTCGAGGCCGAGACCGGCCGCCGGGCCCCACTCGTTGCCGGCAACGTGGTGACCGCCGAGGGCACACTCGACCTGCTGGAGGCGGGTGCCGATGTGGTCAAGGTGGGTGTCGGCCCGGGCGCGATGTGCACCACGCGCATGCAGACCGGGGTCGGGCGCCCGCAGTTCAGCGCTGTAATGGAATGCGCTCAGGCCGCCCGCAATCATGGCGGCGCGATCTGGGCCGATGGCGGGGTCCGCTATCCGCGCGATGTCGCCCTGGCGCTGGCCGCCGGAGCCGGAAATGTGATGATCGGCAGCTGGTTCGCCGGCACCTACGAGTCGACCGGTGACATGCTGCATGATCCCGATGGCCGGGCCTACAAGGAGAGCTTCGGCATGGCCAGTGCCCGCGCAGTGCGCAGCCGCACCCGGGGCCAGTCGAGCTTCGACCGCGCGAAAGCAGCGCTCTTCGAGGAGGGGATCAGCGGCTCCAAGATGTACCTCGACCCGCAACGTCCCGGCGTCGAAGACCTTGTCGACTGGATCACCTCGGGCGTGCGCTCGTCGTGCACCTACGCAGGCGCCCGCAATCTGGACGAGTTCGCCGACCGTGCAGTGATCGGCGTCCAGTCCTCCTCCGGTTACGACGAGGGTCGTCCGCTGGTCACCAGTTGGTCGTGATTCACGCCAGCTGCCCGGAACGCCACGAAGGTCGCCGAGCTATCAAGCCGGCGACCTTCGTTGGTCGTTCAGAGGTTGGTGATCAGTGGAACGAATCGCCACACGCGCAGGAGCTGGTGGCATTCGGGTTGTCGATGGTGAAGCCTTGCGCCTCGATGGTGTCGACGAAGTCGATGGTGGCGCCGCCGAGGTAAGGCGCGCTCATCCGGTCGACTACCAGGCTGACGCCCTCGTAGGGGTCCACGAGATCGCCCTCAAGCTCGCGATCATCAAACATCAACTGGTAGCGCAGCCCCGAGCAGCCGCCAGGCTGCACTGCGATGCGCAACGCCAAATCATCGCGTCCCTCAATGGCGAGCAGAGACGCGGCCTTCGCCGCGGCTGCTTCGGTGAGAGTGACGCCAGTGGCGCCCACGGTGGTATCGGTCATCTCTCGGGCTCCTCAGTCATCTGCCGTGCGCCCGTACATACCCGGGCTAGGTTCAGCTTACGTTCCTGCTCAAGAACCGGCCAAGCCGTTTCACCGCAGGCGATGCGCCGACACCGGGGTGCGCCGATAGCCCGCTACCGGCGGGGCTCAGCCGGGAATCAGGCCGTCGTCGGTCCGGCTCTCCTGCAGCCAGTCCGCGACCTCGTCGAGAGGAGTCCTGGGGTCCGGCACGATCAGGTCGGACAGCACCACCGGTTCGCTCGGTAGCTTGGTGCCCGCCTTCTTGACCGTGTCGGCCATCTCCTCCAGCAACTCAGCCAGTAAGTCACTGTCCCGGGTGTTGACCGCCCCCATCACCAGGTCATCCAGGACATTCAGGCGTTGTACCAGCCGGCCGGGAGTCTGCCATTGACCCTCGCCCATGATTCTTACAATCATCTTCTTACTACCCCTAGGCGCGTTCGCCAGTCGAATCAGTTACGCCCGTCGAAGGATACCCTCCGGGCTGCTGGTAGCTTCCCTCGCCCGGGGCAGCCGGAGCGCGGTCAGCCAGTGCGGCCCTGATGGCTGCGAGTTCGTCAGCAGCTGCCGCCCGCAACTCGTCGGCTGCCAGGGGTTCAGGCACCGCGGTGGCGTGCAATAGCTCATCGGCACGCTGTACGACCGCGCCGGCCGCGCCGAGGTCGATGCCACCCAGGGCGGCGGTCACTCTGGCCGAGGCCTCGGCCGCGGAGTATTGCGCCCAGACAGTGCTCTGCTTCGTCCGGATCGAATCGACCTTGGCCTGCAGCCGCGTGGCAGTGAGAATCAGGTTCTCCTCTTCGCGTTGCAGTTGCGCGTGCTGGGTCTCCAGGCCGGCCAGTTGTTGCAGCAGCGCCTGCTTGCGGACGAGCGCTTCGTGCGCCAAAGAGTCCTGTCCCTGGTCCAGGAGACGGTGCGCGGTAGCGGTCAGTGAGTCGATCTCGGCGGCGAGATCGGCTTGCTGGGCGGCAAGCTGGCGGCGACTGGACGCAACGCCGGCCGCGCCTCGGCGGACCTGCTGCAGCAGCTCGGTCTGCTGCGCGTATGCGTCTTCCAGCTCACTGCGGGTGTCGCCAGCCGGCTTCGAATCATCACTCTGCGATCCGAATGCCCGTGCTATGCGGTCAATGATGCCTGGCATGAGCCTCGGGGTCCTTCCCATATCTGATCCCCACAGTCTAGAGGCTCCACAGCGAGGTCTGTGGTCTCGGCTTCGGCGTGGCGAATACAATCGGCTGACCCACGAGGTGGCTTCAGCGGCCGCGGCAACTAGGATGTGGGCCAGCAGCTACAACCGAGAAGGACACCCGTGGGACTCTTTCGCCCGTACCAGCGCAACGACGCCGCCGAGACCTCCGACGATCTCGCCCACTCCGAAGAACCCAAGAGCGGCGGCGTGAATCGCAAGTCCGCTCCCACACCCAGCCGCAAGGAAGCCGAACTGGCCCGCCGCGAGCGCGTTCGTCCTACTCTCACAAAGAAGGAACACAAGGCCCGCGAACGCGAAATCAAGCGACAGAACGACGACCGCGCCTACCAGCAGACCGAGATGCGCCCGGAACGGGTGCTGCTGCGCAATTTCATCGACGCCCGCTGGACCTTCGGTGAGTTCGTCTGGCCGATCCTGCTGGTCAGCTTCGCGGTCTTCATCGCCGGCGCCTTCTGGCCGCAGCTGTCCGTATGGGCAACCTACGGAATGTGGGGGCTCATCGTGGCGATCCTGCTCGAGGCGACCTACCTGTGGAGCCGCTTCCGCAAAGTGCTCGATCAGCGCCTGCCCGACGCCTACCGCAAGGGCCTGATGATGTACATGATCTCCCGTACGATCACGCCGCGGCGCTTCCGCCGTCCGCCTACCGCCATCGATCGGGGAGCTGAGTACTGATGAGCTTCTGGTGGGAACCCGAACTCGCATCCGATGCCACCGCAACCGACGATGACCTGGCTGCGGCCGGCCTGTCGTCGCGCTTCGACGATCAGATCGACGCCGAGGAGTGGCTGAGCGACAACTACCTCGAGTTGGCTGACCTGGGCGTGGTGTCGGTCACGCTGTTCGACGACGATACGAAGGTGTACGGCCCGATGAGTCTGGACCAGGCCTGACGGCACAGATCAGAGCCGCCTCCGCTCGAACGACCCGCCCGGCCTCAGCGTAACCGCGGGGCCACAAAAGGCGGTTTGATAAGGTCGAACTGTTCGACGCGCCGCCGCACCTGGACACCGACCAGCTCGCCTGCGCCATGGCTTGCGTCCACCAGCGCCATGCCGATCCCGGTGTGCAGCGTGGGTGAAAAGGTGCCGGAGGTCACTGTCCCGATGACCTGGCCGCTCTCGGCATCGACGACATCCATGCCCGGACGCGGAATCCCGCGTCCACGAGCCTTGATTCCCCATGACCGGCGGATGGGCCCGGCCTGTCTGATCGCCAGCAGGGCCTCGCGCCCGTCGAAGGCGGCCTTCTTCCAGCCGATCGCCCAACTCAACCCCGCGCTCACTGGATCGATCTCCGGTGACAGCTCATGGCCATGCAGCGAGTACCCCATCTCGGTCCGAAGCGTGTCGCGGGCGCCGAGCCCGCAGGCCTGAACACCCAGCTGCGCACCCGCCTTGAGGAGTCGTCCCCACCACTGTTCGGCCAGCCCGCTGGAGATCACCAGTTCGCATCCGCGTTCGCCGGTGTAACCGGTGCGGCAGATGATCGTCTGCTCACCGACTGGCAGGAAGGCCATGTAGTCGAGCCGGATCGGCAGGCCGACCGCAGCCAGCAGTTCATCGGATCGGGGCCCGGCAACCGCGATCACCGCGCGGTCATGGTGGAGATCGGCGATCTCGACCCCGGCCGGTGCACCTTCGGCCAGGACCGCCGCCACCGTCGTCGCGTTGGCCGCGTTCGGGATCAACAGCACCTCGTCGGGGCCGAACACGTAGGCGATTAGATCGTCGATCACTCCCCCGGCCTCGTTGCACAAGAGGGTGTATTGCGCATGGCCGGGGGCGACCTTGGCGAGATCATTGGCAAGTCTGGAATCGAGGTAGTCGACGGCGCCCGGACCACTGACCTGGAGCTTGCCGAGATGCGATACATCGAAGATCCCGATGCGTTCGCGTACCGCGGCATGTTCGGCCAAGACACCCGCCCCGGCATATTCAACGGGCATTTCCCAGCCGCCGAACGGGGCCATTTTCGCGCCGGCGGCCAGATGCCAGTCGTACAGCGGGGAGTGTTGCAGGGCCTCGACGAGCATTGTCGTTCCTTTCTGCAGGTTGAGCGTCAGGCTACTGCAAGGCGCCGCTGGGTTTAGCCTGAGGGACAGAGTTTCGATCGCACCCGGAGGTTCACATCGATGGCGACGCAGCCTTTGTTCGACCCGACCCGCTTCGATCCGGGACGGGTGGTGCTCCCTGACATCGAACTGGTGCGCGGCCTGGGCAAGGCCACCGACGTGGTGATCGGGGTGGCCGAATCGAATGGCCGCACCACTTTGGTGGGTGCAGGCTCCGAACTGGAGAGCAAGGCGGGCAAGGCCGGCGGCGCGCTGCTGGGATTGCTCAGCCAGGGGCCGGGTCACGCGATCGACCAGGTGACCGAGCTCAATCTGCCGGGATTGCGGGTTCTCGCGGTGGGCATCGGTGCCGATCTGGATCTGCAGCCCGAGGACCTGCGCCGCGCCGCCGGCCTGGGTGTGCGCCGAGCGTTGCGCGCCGATGCTGCCGGCCAGCGCCGGATCGTGATCAGTCTGGACGCCGGCACCGACGCCCAGGTGCAGGCGGTGGCCGAGGGCGCCCTGCTCGCCGCCGATGGCTTCCGCAAGCTCACCCATCGGCCCGCGCCGCCGGCCATCGAGTCGATCGGCATCGTCGGCTCGTCACGGTCGTCCCAGCAGGCTCTGGCGACCGCACGCGTCACTGCCCAGGCCGTGTGCACGGCCCGCGATTGGACGAATCTGCCCGCCAATCTGCTGGGACCGAACGATCTGGCCGAGCAGGCGCGCGGCTACCTGAAGGACACCCGGGTCGAGATCGAGGTCCTCGACGAACGAGCCTTGGAGAAGGCCGGCTATGGCGGGATCCTGGCGGTGGGCGCCGGCTCGGCCAGACCGCCGCGACTGCTCCGTCTGGACTACCGTCCGCGCGGCGCGAACCGGCATCTGGTGCTGATCGGCAAGGGCATCACCTACGATTCCGGCGGCTACAACCTGAAACCGGCCGAAAGCCTCAAGACGATGAAATGCGACATGGCCGGTGCTGCCTCGGTGATCGTCGCCACCCGCGCGATCGCCGATCTGGGCTTGTCGGTTCGCGTCACCGCCTATGCCCCGCTGGCCGAGTCGATGATCTCGGGCAGCGCCTATCGTCCCGGCGACGTGCTGACGATCTTCGACGGCACCACCGTCGAGAACATCGATTCGGACTGTGAAGGACGCATCGTCTTGGCCGATGCGCTGGCCAGGGCGAATGCCGATCAGGCAGACATGGTCGTCGATATCGCGACGCTAACCGGTGCCTGCATGGTCGCGCTGGGCACCCGGGTGGCCGGGTTGATGGCCAGCGATGATGCCGCCGCCGACCGGCTCCTGGATGCGGCGGAGACCGCGGGCGAAGAGTTCTGGCAGTTGCCGATCACCGAGCATGTCCGCAGCCAATTGCCCTCCGAGGTGGCCGATCTTCGGTCGAAAGCCGACCGGTATGGCGGCGCACTGTTCGCGGGGGCATTTCTGCAGCATTTCGTGGCCGATCAGACCAGCTGGGCTCATCTGGATGTCGCCGGACCGGCATGGAACCGTGATACGGCGCACGACTACGTACCCGCGCAGGCGACCGGCATGGGCGTGCGGACGCTGATCGCCTTGGCGGCGTCGATGGCCGGCTGATTGCGTCTTGGGCGTTGCTGCGTGCGCTCCGACCGCTCAGCGGTGCCTGGCGTCCCAGTCGCGTTTGCGTTGCGGGTACGGGACCACGCCGGCCTGATAGGCGGGAATGTCGTGTTTGGCGCAGAAGTCGAAGGCCCAGGCCGCCGACGGGATGCTGCGGCGGATCCATTCACCGTCGTAGGCAATCAGCAACAGCGACGGTTTGTTGAACCGGGTAGCCGATTCGACCCAGCCCTCGACCCCGCGGCGCTGCTTGATGAAGTCGCCCAGTACCGAGCGGGTGGCATCGTCCAGCCCGCGGTCCTGTTTGGCGGTGGACGCTCGGCGGCGCGTCCGCGAGAAGAACCGTCCGATCGCATTCACGCTGTCCATTATTGCGTGGGCGACCTGATTGACTGCCCGCACGCATCACCCGCTGTACCGCCGGCCGCGACCGGCGGGATCTGGGCGCCTCCTGGACGGGGTCAGCTTGCGGCGAACAAATCCGGCTATCGCGGGTTCACGCCCACCGCACGGATGAGCCAATCGGGCTAGGCTACAAAGAGGTACCACCGGCATTTCGAAGGAGAGCCTTACCCATGTCGACTGAAGTCACCCTGCCCGCCCTGGGAGAGAGCGTCACAGAAGGAACCGTCTCACGTTGGCTCAAGGAAGTCGGCGAGCATGTCGATGCCGACGAACCCTTGCTGGAGGTCAGCACGGACAAGGTCGACACGGAGATCCCCTCACCAGCATCCGGCGTCCTGCTGGAGATCAAATACGACGAGGACGATGTCGCCCCGGTCGGCGCTGTGCTGGCCGTCATCGGCGATGCATCCGAGCAGTCGACCGCTCCGGCAACCGAGGGCGTCGAGCAGACCGCGGCCCCTGGTGCGGTGGAGCAGGCTGAGGAAGCCCCGACTCCCAGCGAGCCCGCTCCCACGAGCAAGCCGGCATCGGCGGGCGACGCCACCGAGGTCGTGCTCCCGGCTCTGGGCGAGTCGGTGACCGAGGGCACCGTTTCACGCTGGCTGAAAGAGGTCGGCGAGCAGGTCGATGCCGACGAGCCGCTGCTCGAGGTCAGCACCGACAAGGTCGACACCGAGATCCCCTCCCCGGCGTCCGGTGTACTGCTGGAGATCCGCGTCCATGAGGACGAGGTCGCTGCCGTTGGCTCCGTGCTCGGCCTGGTGGGTTCGCCCGCCGCTGCACCGGCACCCGCACCTGCCGCTCCGGCCGCACCTGCCGCTCCGGCCGCACCTGCCGCTCCGGCCGCACCTGCCGCTCCGGCCGCACCGGCTCCCGCGGCACCGGCCGCTCCCGCCGCAAAGCCCGCCGAACCCGCTGCTGTCGCCCCGCGCGCGACCGGCGAGGACGGCCCGTATGTCACTCCCCTGGTCCGCAAGATGGCCGCCGACAACGGTGTCGACCTGAGTTCGATCACCGGCACCGGCGTTGGCGGACGCATCCGCAAGCAGGATGTGCTGGCTGCCGCCGAAGCCGCCAAGGAAGCCGCCCGTAAGGCCGCCGAGCCGCCGGCTCCGGCGCCCGCACCGGCCGCACCTGCCGCTCCGGCAGCGAAGCCGGCCCCCGACGAGTCCGGCAAACGCGGTACCACCGAGAAGATGAGCCGGCTGCGCTCGATCATTGCCGGTCGCATGGTCGAGTCGTTGCAGACCGCTGCACAGCTGACTGCCACCGTCGAGGTCGACCTGACCGCGATCAGCAAGCTGCGCGGCAAGGTCAAGGACGAGTTCCGTCGCCGCGAAGGCACCGGCCTGACCTACCTGGCGTTCATCTCGAAGGCCGCCACCGAGGCGCTGAAGGCCTTCCCGGCCATCAACGCGTCCATCGATGGTGGCAATGTCGTCTACCACGATGCCGAGCACCTGGGCATTGCGGTCGACACCCCGCGCGGCCTGATCGTCCCGGTCATCAAGAACGCCGGCGATCTGAACGTCGGTGGCATCGCCAAGCAGATCTCCGATCTGGCAGCGCGTGGACGCGACAACAAGCTCGGTCCCGATGAGCTGTCCGGCGCGACCTTCACCATCACCAACTACGGTTCGGCAGGCACCCTGTTCGACACCCCGGTGATCAACCAACCGAACTCCGGCATCCTCGGTACCGGCGCACTGGTGAAGCGCCCGGTCGTCGTGTCCGATCAGTTCGGCAACGACACCATCGCGATCCGCGACATGATGTACATCTCGCTGACCTACGACCACCGGCTGATCGACGGTGCCGTGGCGGCCCGCTTCCTGTCGGCGATCAAGGCCCGTCTCGAGGAGGGCGCCTTCGGCGGCGAGTTCGGCCTGTGATCTGAGTAGCCGGTAGACCGACCAAGACGGACGCCCACGAGCCTCGGCTGGTGGGCGTCCGTTTATTCGTGGCCGCACACAGCCGGTAACATGGAACTCCGGACGCTGCACGGTCGTGCGTCCGGCTCATTACTTGATTGACGAACAACGGAGCATCATGGCGAAGAGCGAGCGGGCCAAGGAGCTGGCTGCGAAGCAGAAGGCGGAGGCCAAGGCGCTGCGCGAGAAGAAGCGCAATTCCGACAATCCGCGCGACTGGAGCACCTTCAGGCAGATCCGCGAATCGTTCAAGATCACCCGCGAAGTCGATCCCCAGCTGATCTACTGGCTGGTCGGCGCCTTCCTGCTGGCCACCCTGGTCGGCCTCGGGGTGGGTCTGGCAATGAGTCAGTGGATCTGGGGTCTGGTGATGGGCATACTGCTCGGCGTCACCGCCGCCCTCTACACCCTCACCTGGCGGACCAAGAAGGCCAGCTACACCCGCTACAAGGGAGTACCTGGCGCAGGCGAGGTTCCGCTCAGCATGCTCAACAAGAAGAAGTGGACCGTCCAGCCGGCCATCGCGGTGACCCGTCAGCAGGATTGCATCCATCGCGTGGTGGGCGCTCCTGGTGTCGTGCTGGTCGCCGACGGCGATCCCGGACGCCTGAAGCCGCTGTTGAACACCGAAGTCAAGCGGCATCAGCAGGTGCTCTACGGGATCGAGGTGTCCACCATCATGATGGGCGACGGCCCGGGCCAGGTGCCCATGGACAAGGTACAGAAGCAGATCGAGAAGCTCCCGGCCAAGCTCGACAAGGTGGAGATCGCCGAGGTGCAGAGCCGGCTCAAGGCTCTGGACGCAATGAAGTCGCGCATTCCGATCCCCAAGGGCCCGATGCCGACCAACATGAAGGGCTCCCGCAAGGCAATGCGCGGCCGCTGACCGGATGGCCCATCTTCTCGGGGCTGAAGCCCTTCATCTGGAATACCCGACTCGGATTGTCTTCGACTCGGTGACCCTCGGCATCAACGAAGGCGACCGCATCGGCATCGTCGGCCGCAACGGCGACGGCAAGACCTCGCTACTCGGGATGCTGGCGGGACGGATCGAGCCACAATCCGGGCGTGTGACGCGCCGCGGCGGCGTCCGGTTCGGTGTGCTGGGCCAAGGTGATGATCTTGACCCGGCTGCCGCGGTGGCTCAGGTCATCGTCGGCGAGCGTGCCGAGCATGAGTGGGCCGGCGACCCGGCGATCCGCGACGTGATCGGCGGACTTGTCTCCGACATCCCCTGGCAGGCACGAATCGGCGAGCTCAGCGGTGGGCAGCGTCGCCGGGTGGCGCTGGCCGCCCTGCTGGTGGGCGACTGGGACCTGATCGCGCTGGACGAGCCGACCAACCATCTCGATGTCGAGGGAATCGCCTGGCTGGCCGACCATCTGAAACATCGCTGGCCGAAGGATTCTGGTGGTCTGTTGGTGATCACCCACGATCGCTGGTTCCTGGACGAGGTCTGTACCCAGACCTGGGAGGTCCATGACGAGGTCGTCGAGCCGTTCGAAGGCGGCTACGCCGCTTACGTTCTGCAGCGCGTCGAGCGGGACCGGATGGCTGCCGCCAGCGAAGCCAAGCGCCAGAACCTGCTGCGCAAGGAGCTGGCCTGGTTACGCCGGGGCGCCCCGGCACGCACCTCGAAGCCGCGGTTCCGCATCGATGCCGCGAACCTGCTCATCGAGGACGTGCCGCCGATCCGCAACCCCATCGAACTCCAGCGCCTCGCGGTGGCCAGACTCGGCAAGGACGTGGTCGATCTCGAAGGCGTCGGGATGCGCTTCGGTGAGCACGAAGTGCTACGAGAAGTCACCTGGCGCATCGGCCCGGGTGAACGCACCGGCATCCTCGGCGCCAACGGCGCCGGCAAATCGACCCTGCTCGGACTGATCAGCGGCGCGCTCAAGCCGACCAGCGGACGCGTCAAGCGCGGCAAGACGGTGCGGATCGGGACTCTCGATCAGCAGTTCTCGCAGCTGTCCCAAATCGGTGCCGAACGCGTCCGCGACGTCTTGGCCCAGACCAAGACGACCTTCACGATAGACGGCCGGGACCACACCCCGGCCCAGCTTCTCGAACGCCTCGGCTTCGCCCGTGAACACCTCGCCGCTCGGGTGGACGAACTGTCCGGCGGCCAGAAGCGACGGCTGCAGCTGCTCCTGTTGCTGTTGAGCGAGCCCAACCTGATCATCCTGGACGAACCCACCAATGACGTCGATTCGGAGATGCTCACGGCCATGGAGGACCTGCTCGATTCGTGGCCGGGGACGCTGATCGTGGTCTCGCACGACCGATACCTGCTGGAGCGCGTGACCGATCAGCAGTATGCGATTCTGGACGGACGCCTACGCCACGTCCCCGGTGGCGTGGACGAGTACCTCCGGCTTCGTAGCGAGCAGGATGCCGCGCACGCCACCGATCGTCCGGATGTGGCCTCGCAGCCCGGCAGCGAGCAGCCCACCGGAGCCGTGTCGGGCGCGCAACGCCACGCCGCGCAGAAGGAGATCTCCTCGATCGAGCGCCGCCTGGACAAGTTGACGGCCACCATTGAGGCCGTCCATCAGCAGATGGCCGAGGACGATCCGAGCGACTACGAGCGACTGCAGCAACGCGCCGATGAGGTTCGAGAACTCGAGTCGGAGGTCGAGCAACTGGAGGAACGCTGGCTCGAACTGTCGGAGCAGATCGCCTGATCCCCACAAGATCAAACTGGGCACCGGCCCGGCGAGCGGGCAGGATAAACTGGCACAGAGCTTGAGGGAGGTCGGACAGTGGCTGAACCGAACCAGACGCCCAGTCTGGTTGACGTGGCCGCGCGGGCCGGCGTCTCCCCCACGACCGTGTCCCGGGTGCTGAACAACCGCGGCTATCTCAGTCAGCGCACCAAGGATCGGGTGGCCCAGGCCATCGAGGAACTCAACTACCGACCGAATGAAGTCGCCCGGGCCCTGTTGGGTCAGCGAACGAAGATGATCGGGGTCATCGTCCCGACCGTGGCGCTGCCCTTCTTCGGCGAGGTTGTGGTCTCGCTGGAGCATGCGCTGGAGCAACACGGGTACCGGCTCTTGTTGTGCAACAGCCTCGGACGGGCCGACCTTGAGCGCGAATACCTCGATCTACTGATCAGCAACAGGGTGGACGGCATCATCTCGGGTGCCCACAATGACGCGATTCCCGAGTACGCCGACATCAAGCTGCCCCTGGTGACCATTGACCGGCAACTCGCCCCGCAGATTCCCAACGTCCGCTGCGACAACGAAGCCGGCGGACGCATGGCCACGGAGTTGCTGCTTCGTCGCGGGTGCCGGCATCCCGCCTTGTTGACATCGACCTCGTCACCGCGGAACATGCGCGAAGCCGGATACCGCGCGGTGCTTGCGGAGGCCGGCATCGAACCGATCGTCGGCACCGTCAACTTTCACACGCCCGAGCCGCGCCGAACCCAGCAGATCGACGCCTGGCTCAGCCGTTGGTTGCCGAACGTCGACGGGGTGTTCGCCACCGACGATCTGATGGCCGGGACCGTGCTGGAATGGGCCGCGCAATCGGGCGTCGCGGTCCCCGATCAGCTCCGCGTGGTCGGCTTCGATGGCACCGAGGCGATCCGGCGGGCCTTGCCGGGACTGTCCACAGTGCGCCAGCCGATCCGCCTCATCTGTCGCGGGGCGACCGATCTCCTGCTTTCCCAGATCGACAACCACGCGTTCAGCGCGGGCGACCAACAGCGAATCAAACCCCTGGAGTTCCCGGTCAGTCTTTTCGAGGGACGAACGACCTAGCCATGTTCCGGACTCCCGACTGTGTACACGGCGGCGAGATCGAGCGAAGACGCGCCGATGACCGGACAAAAGCCGATGGCGAGGGCTCACACCCCGAAGGTGAGTCCTCGCCATCGGCCGGACAGAGGCGTCTGATGCTGGCTGCTAGAACAGCGCGAGATCCTTCTGCGTGACCTCGAGCATCTCGTCGCCCGCCTCAACCGGCCGGGAAGCGGCTGCTTTCACGCCACCGAACTTCTGCGCGTTGGTGACGACCACGGGGGTGGTGAGGTCGTAGCCGGCAGCAGCAATTGCGTCCCATTCCGGTTCCACAAGCACCTGTCCGCGGTGTACGCGGGTGCCCACCTTGACCTTGGACGCGAAGTGCTCGCCCTTCAGTTGAACCGTGTCCATGCCGATGTGGATCAGTAGTTCCACACCGCTGTCAGCCCGCAGGCCCACCGCATGACCGGTCGGGAAGGCAACGATCACCACTCCGTCCACCGGGGAAACCACGGGTCCGCCCTCAGGAACCACTGCAGCACCGGGACCGAGCAGTCCACGAGCGAATGTCGGGTCCTTGACGTCGGTCAGCGCGACGAGCTCGCCGTTGACCGGTGCCGTGATCGTCAGGTCGACCGAGCCGTCCAGGGGCACCGGCGAGATCGGAGCCGTCTCCAGGGCCGCATCCGAGGCAGCCTGCTCCGCTTCCTCCTGTTCAACGGTTTCGTCGACATGGGTACCGGCGAGCGAGGCCTTGCCGCGAGAGCGGGCATAGGTGAGGGTGATACCGAAGGAGAGCGCGAAGGTCACGCCGAGCGCCAGCAGGAACATCGGGATGTCCGTGGCCCGGATCGACACGAAGCCCAGCAGCCCGGCAGCGCCGAGCGCGATGGCCTTCACATTGAAGATACTGACCAGGGCGCCCCCGACGGCGGCCGAACCGATACCGATGAAGAACGGCCAGCGCAGTCGCAGGTTCACGCCGAAGATCGCAGGCTCGGTGATGCCCATCAACGCCGAGGCGGCGGACGCACCGGCCAGACCCTTGAGCTTGCCCTCGTGAGCGCAGAGGAAGACTGCCAATGTTGCCGCGCCCTGGGCGACATTGGCCATCGAGGCGATCGCGAAGATGAAGGAACCGCCCTGGGCGATCAGGGAAAGCTCGACGGCCGGGAAGCTCTGATGCAAGCCGGTGACCACGATCGGCGAGTAGACCAGGCCGAAGAGCAACCCGCCCAGGAAACCGGTGGAGTCGTACAGCCACTGCAATCCGAAGGTGATCCCGTCGCCGAGGGATCGGGTCAGCGGGCCCACGATGACGAACGCCAGGAAGCCGGTCACGATCATGGTGATCAGCGGTGTCAATAAGAAATCGACGGTGCCCTTGAGCCTGCGGTGCAACCATTTCTCGGTGGTGGCGAGCAAGAAGCTGACCGCCAGGGTCGGGACGACCTGGCCCTGATAGCCGGCCTGAGCGACCTGCAAGCCGAACAGATCCCAGTAGGTCATGGTTCCGTCGCTGACGGCCGCGGCAACGTTCCAGCCGTTCACAAGGGCCGGCATCACCATTGCCGCGCCCATCGCGGCACCGAGGTAGGGGTTGCCGCCGAAGCGTTTCGTGGCGGAGAAGCCGATCAGCACGGGCAGGAACGCGAACGGCGCACTCGCGAACAGGTTGATCATCGCTGCCACATCGGTGATGGCGGGCGCCATCTCCACGATCGATTTCGGTCCGACCAGCCCCGGGGCCGTCAGCACGTTGTTCAGAGCCATCATGAGGCCGCCGGCGATCAACGCCGGGAGTATCGGTACGAAGACGTCGGCCAGCACCTTGATGAACCGGATGACCACGTTGGCCTTCTGTCCGCCCACCTGCTTGGCCTCGTCCTTGCTCACCTCCCGGACGCCGGACCTGGTCAGGCTTTCGTAGACGGTGTCGACATCGCCCGGGCCAATGATGATCTGGAACATCCCGCCTGCGGAGAACGTGCCCTTGACGTCGGGGTCCTCGTCGAGGGTGGCGTGGTCAATGAGTTGCTCGTCTCTGAGAACGAGCCTCAGCCGGGTAGCACAGTGTGCTGCCGCTGTGATGTTGTCGGGACCGCCGACCGCTTGGAGAACGGTCTGGGCGACTCTGGCGTGGTCCATGGAAAATGTTCCTCCTCGAACAGTGCACCCATCGATGAATCACGTGGATTGCTTCTTGGAAAGAGTATGTCAATCGATTGACATACTTGTCAACGCGTCTACCAAGATCTTTTTTTCGCTAACCCGTGACGACGGCGACAGCGGAATGCACGGCGAGCGTCCCGCTGGCGGTTATGGTCACGGTGAACTCGCCGGGCTCCAGATAGCTGCGCAGGCTGAAGACGGCCTGGCCGTCGCCGACGAACAATTCGGTGACGGAACGGTCATGCACCAGTTGAAGACGCAGACGATCATCGCCGGGCACTGCGATCGTCCTCGTCCCGCCGTGCGGGTAGCGGGTGGCGCTGCGGTCGACGCTCAGGCTGCCCTTCTCGAAGCGGCAGGTCACATCGCTCGAGCCGCTCGCGAGTCGCAGCTGCCAGCCGGACGCAGCCGACTGATCGACGTCCAGATCGAGCACGAAGGACCGCTGATCGGTCAGCTCCGGGATCTGCACCACATCGCCACGCACCCTGGCGCCGGCCACAGCCAGGCTCAGTGCGGCCTTGGCGCTCAACGGATCGAGGTCGGGTGCGGCAATCCGCTGACGCAGCCGGCCATCCCGCACCGTGAGCCTGCGCGGGACGCTCAGCAGATGCACCCATCCGTGCTCGGTCAGCGACGGCTGATCATCCTCCGAGGCATTGCCAAGCCAGCCGAGCAGCACCGGCGCGTCGTCCTCGTGCCCTGCCCGGGCGAAGGTCTGCGGCGCATAGAACTCGAACCCGTGATCGAGTTCCACGAACTCTCCGGCACCCCGCAATGCGCGGCCATCCCACTCCCCGATGAGGTATCCACAAGGGAAGATGTTCCGAAAACTGTCACCGATCGGCCCGACGCCCTGCGGGCAGAAGATCAGCACATCCCAGTACTTGCCGGTGACCTCATCGGGGATCCGCAGCAGGTTCGGGCACTCCCACATATAGCCGAAGCTGTCGAAGCGACCATCGGCGTCGGGCAGTTCGAGTTCACCCACCAGGTCCCAGGCCCGCAGATCGTGCGAGTGATAGACCAGGACACAGCCGGTGAGATCCTCCCGCTGGGCGCCGATGCACATCCGCCAGTGGTCACCCTCGGCGACCACCTGGGGATCACGGAAGTGAGCCGTGTAGCCGGGCGGAGGCCCGGCGATCAGTGGATTGTCCGCGTCCTTGGCGAAAGTCACCAGATCGGAGCTGGTCACCAGGCACTGGTAACTCTCTCGGTCCCCGGCGTCGGTCTTCACATTGCCGGTGTAGTGAAACCAGACAGCACCATCGTGGACGATCGCACCCCCGGAATAGGCACCGCAGCGGTCGTACCAGCTGTCGGGAGAAATCGCCGGCCGATGATGGCGCCAATGCACCAGGTCTGCCGAGGAGGCGTGTCCCCAGTGCACCAGCTTCTCCTGCGGGAAGCCGGGTCCGTACTGGAAGAAGGCGTGGTAGACGCCGTCTACCACCACCAGGCCATTGGGATCGTTCAGCCGCCCTCGCGCCGGCGCGAGGTGAAAGCGGGGATAGTCGGGATCGGTGCTGGTCAGCATCACTGGCAGACCAGGCGAGTCGTCAGTAACTCCTATCACGCTGGTTACTATAGCGGAGACTGACAATCGTTTGACATACCCGGTGGGACTTTCTCTTGCCCGTTGAACATGCAGAACCTGCCAAGAACCTCCCGCCGGCGAGCGAATCATGCAGATCCACTGCCGGCGCCCGTACCGAGGCCGGCATCGCAGGTGCGGTAGGGTCCTGCACGGGCAGGCGGAAGAGGAACGGCAAATGACCACGGCAGAGATCATCAGACTGCTGGCACTGTGCGCACACATCATCTTCGGTTTCGTCGCTGCGGTGGTCATCTCGCTGCGGCGCAAACCCGCGACAGCGATCGCCTGGATCCTGACGATCGTCTTCATCCCGATTCTCGGCGCGGTCGCATTCTTTCTCGTCGGCTTCGGGCGGCTCCCCAAGGCCCGCCGCGACAAGCAGCGCGTCGTCAGCACCCGGATGCTCGAGCGCTCTGGCGTATCGGACCACATCGCCGGGCCGGGCGTCCCTGATTGGCTCGATACCGCCGTCGTGCTCAACCAGCGGCTGGGCGCGCTGCCCATGGTGACCGGCAGCAGCACGATCCTCATCGAGGACTATCAGGGTTCCCTCGATGCGATGATCGCCGACATCGATGCGGCGCAGGAGTTCGTCCACGTCGAGTTCTACATCCTCGTCCGCGATCAGACCACGCGCCCGCTGTTCGATGCGCTCGCCCGCGCAGTTGAGCGCGGCGTCGCCGTCCGGGTGCTGTCGGATTTTGTCTCGGGGCTGATGTTCCCCCGGCGAATGGAGACCATCCGGGCGCTGCGCGAGATGGGAGCGCAGTGGCATCCGATGTTGCCGCTGCGTCCCTGGCGAGGCCAGTGGCAGCGCCCCGATCTGCGCAATCACCGCAAGCTCGTGGTGGTGGACGGACGGGTGGGCTACACCGGATCGCAGAACCTCATCGACGAGACCTACCTCAAACCCAAGAACGTCAAGCGCGGGCTGCATTGGCTCGAACTCATGGTGCGTCTGGAGGGTCCGATCGTCGGCGAACTCGACGCCGTCTTCGTCACCGACTGGTATTCCGAGACCGAAGAGCTGCTGTCCTTGGAAACCCACGCGTCCGGCGCATCCGAAGACGCACCCTCGGGGTCGGGCAGCGCCGAGCTGGTCCGAAGCGTCGATGCGCAGGTCATTCCGAGCGGCCCGAGCTTCGAGAACGACAACAACCTCAAGTTGTTCATCATGCTGATCCACAACGCCCGCAAACGGATCAGCATCACCAGCCCATATTTCGTCCCCGACGAGTCGACGATGATGGCACTGGTCACCGCGGCCTCACGCGGCCTCGATGTCGAGCTGTTCGTCTCGGAGATCGCCGATCAGCTCCTGGTGGCCCACGCGCAGCGCTCGTACTATGCCGAACTTCTCGATGCCGGCGTGGCGATCTGGCTCTACCGCGCGCCAACCGTCCTGCACTCCAAGCACTTCACCATCGACGACGACATCGCCGTGATCGGGTCGAGCAATATGGACATCCGGTCGTTCAGCCTGAACATGGAGGTGTCGGTACTGGTCCGCAGCCGCGAGTTCACCGACCGCATGCGCATCGTCGAAGACCACTACCGGGCGCAGAGCTTTCGTCTCGACGCGGACGAATGGGCGCGCCGACCGCTGGGCGGAAAGGTGCTGGACGGCCTGGGCCGGCTCACCTCCGCCCTGCAGTAGGCGCGTCGATCGGCTCAGCGGAACATCACGCGGGTGGCCTTGGCGAGCACCCGTGGATCCTTCTCGTAGTGGTGGAGCTTGGTCAGCGGCAGATCGAGTCCGAGCAGTGTGTAGACGGCGACCTGTGCGCAGCGCACCGAGTACTGCTCGGTGAAGACCATGTCGAACGGCATCTCGGCGAACTGGCTGATGAAGGCCAGGTTCTTGGAGCCGGCCGGTACGACGAGCGGACGATCGAGCGTCGTGCGCTGGTTGAACAAGGCTGACGCGTACGGCATGTGGGCCGGCACCACATTGACGACCGTCGCCATCAACTCATCGGTGCGGTTCGAGATCGGATCAGCCGTGGTGTCGATGCGCCCCAGATGTCCGAGGGTCTCCAGCAGCATCTCCCGCCCGGTCATCTCGATGAACGGCTTGTCGATGAAGTCACCGTGGCGGCGCGGGTACAGCGCGTAGCCCCAGAAGACGCCTTCCTCCGGCTTCTGCGCGTGATAGTGCGGCTGGTGATGCACGACCAGCGAGATCAGCGGAGTCGAGTCGACGAAGGTATTCAGCGCATTGCCGGGCAGCTGCCGGGTCAACCGAGAGATCTCGTTGATCAGCCGGTGGTCGGAGGTCGTGACGGTGAAGCTCGTCCACTCCGACTGTGTGCGATCGTTGAAGAACTTGTCGGGGTTGCCCAGATTGTAGAAGCGTTCCGCGGCCTGCTTCCACAGCAGAGCCGATGGTGCATACCGCTGGTCCTCGACGATTGCGGTGTCCAGATCGCCGATCGAGGTGGAATCGGTGATCGAGCCGTTGGTGTCGAAGACCAGATCGTCGGGGCCGACCTCGATCATGGCCTCGGCGTCGGCGTTGTCGACCTCGACGTACTTGAGGCCGGTCACGATGATGTCGTCGCGCAGCGGGGTGTCGGCGAAGACAAACTCGGTCACCTTCCGGTTGTTGATGAAAGTGACACCCTGTCCCTGCAGGTAGCTGCGCATCGGCAAGATGACCGATTCGTACTGGTTGTACGGGGTTCGGGTGACGCCTTCCAGCGTGTTGATCCGCGAGAACTCCAGGATCATCCGGTTCATGTAGCGGCGCAGTTCGGCTACCGAGGAGACATCCTTGAACGCGAACGTGGTCTGCCACATCCACCAGAAGTTCGTCTCGAAGAACTCCGGGGTCTCGGCGAACCACTCGCGAATCGAGATGTCGTCGAGTTCATGCTCGCGCGACTCGGGCAGCATCATGAGCTTGGTCAGCAGATAGCGCTGCTTGTTGGTGAACTGCATGTGCCGGTAGCCGTTCGGTCCGCTCACCCGCAGCCCGTTCGAGTCGATCAGCCGACCGATGTCCTTGGTCGGATGGGCATGGTCGAAATCAAGAATCTCCTCGGTGACCGATTTGCCGGGGTGGTCGAGCGAGGGCACGCTGCCAAGGACATCCCAGAAGTTCTCGTAGGTCTCCTCGTTGAGCATGCGCCCACCGCGGTTGAGGTAGCCCCGGGAATTGCTCAGCGGGCCGTAGCCGTATTCGGTTTCGAAGTCCTTGGTCGCGGCGCCATCGTTCGCGCCGTGGGTATCGAGCCCCAGCATCGTGATCTGGTGGCCGTCCCAGCCACCGTCGCGAATCAAATAGACAGCGGCCGCGAGGTTCCCGATCCCCGTTCCAATCATGTATGCGTTGCGAGTCATGCGAGTCGTCTCAACTTTCACTAGCAGCGGCGTCCTTTGCGGACTAACAAAACCGACTGTACTCTATTTGGAGTGCAGTCCGAAATGCTACGATGCGGCACATAGGGATCATTCAGGGAGATCCCTGCGGAAGGACGAGGTGTGACGATGGATGCGCAGGAGCTGGCCTCGGCGCCGGTGCGCTCATTGCGTGAGCGCAAGAAGACAGCCAAGCAAACCAGGATCCTGGACGCGGCCGCCCGGCTGTTCGCCGAGAAGGGCTATGCCGCTGTGACCACCTCGGAGATCGCCGCAGCGGCCGATGTCGGAGTGGGCACCCTGTTCCGTTATGCCGGGTCGAAGGCCGAGTTGCTGGTTTCGGTGATGAATGACCGGCTCGCCGAAGGCATCGAGGCGGGTCTCGCCGAGGCCAAAGGTGGCCGGACGATCACCGAGTCGATTCTGGCCATCCTGCGTCCGCTCAGCGAAGAGTCCATGACTCATCCCGAGAACATGATCGCCTATGAACGCGAGGCGCTTTTCGGCAGCGCCGAGCACCGCGATTCAGCCACCGCGAGCGTCTCGCGCGTCGAAGAGGCCATCCTCGAGGTCCTGCAGCTGCACCAGGCGCTCCCCCGCGACCCCTCCGCACAGCTCGGCGATATCGCACACATCATCTATGCCGTCTTGTATCTCGACCTCGTCAAGGTCGGTATCGGACATGCGAGCATCGCCGATCTGGAATCGAGCGTCGAACGGTCGGTGAATTTGCTGGTCGGCCCGCTTCTGGACAGTTGATCTGCACGACAGTCCGGCGCCCGGTCGCTGTGTATCGTGGGCTCCCGTGACCGGCCAGCTGCTACCCGCCCTGATGGCGATCCTGCTCGGCATCCTTGCCGGGGTGCTGTTGTTCGTCCCGTTCGTCGCGATTCAATACCGCCGCCAGGGACGGCTGACCGTGACGCAGACCGTGGTGTGGGCGGGCTTTCTGGTCTACGGGCTGGCGCTGTGGACCTATACCCTTTTGCCGCTGCCGGTGCCGGAGGAGATCCGCTGCGCGCCGAAGCAGCTGCGCCCGCTCCAGTTCATCGACGATGTCCTCGGCTATCCGATCGGATCGATCGGCGAGATCCTCCGGAATCCAGCGATCATGCAGGTGGCGCTCAATGTGCTGCTGTTCTTCCCGCTCGGTTTCTTTCTCAGATTCACACTGCGCCGCGGAGTCGTGGCGACCACAGCCATCGGATTTGTGATCTCGCTGCTCATCGAGACCACGCAGTTGACCGGCGTCTGGGGCATCTACCCCTGCGCGTACCGGATCTTCGATGTCGATGACCTACTCGCCAATACCGCGGGAGCCCTGCTCGGCGGGCTGTGCTCCCTGGCGCTGCGCCCCTGGCTCGCCCGTCGCGATGCGACCGTCCTGCCGGGCAAGCCGACACCGATTACCGTCTGGCGGCGCCTGCTGGGCATGCTGTGCGATGCGATGGTCGTCTGGCTCACCAGCGCACTTGCCGGCGTGATCTCGAATGCTTGGCAGCTGTATGTGCTCGCGATCCCGGCCACCGATCTCAATCAGAGCGTGACATCGGCAGTCACAGTGGCAGTCCCCCTGGTCTTGACGGCAGCGCTCACGCTGGCCACCGGACGAAGTGCGGGCGATCTGGCAGTGCTCATCTGCTGGCAGAGCCGAATCCGTCCGCGACTTCTCGCCCGCCTGCTGCGCTATCTGTGCGGAGTCGGCGGCTGGCAGTTGCTCGTCGCATTCGCCTCGCCCCTGGATTGGGTCTTCGCGGCGGCCGGCATCGTCGCCGTCCTGGCGACCACGGATCGCGGAGGACTACCCGGCATCGTGGCCCGGATGCGGCCAGTGGATTCGCGGGCTCCCAGCCACGATCCCCTCTGAGCAACACCCCGACCGGGTCGTCCCGGAGCAGCACGCAGTGACCCACCGGCCGGCGGCCCTGCACAGATAGCCGGATAAGGCTGATGCCGGCGGCCCCGTCCCATGGCGGTGCCGCCGGCATCAGCGCGGTAAGGAGACCGGACTCACAGCCTGCCGAGCAGGCTCCGGCTGATGATCAGGCGCTGCACCTCGCTGGTGCCCTCGTAGATGGTGGTGATGCGAGCATCACGGTAGAGCCGCTCGGCAACGACGCCGCGGATGTAGCCGGAGCCACCGAGGATCTGAACCGCCTTGCCGGTATTGCGGATCGCAGCCTCACTGGCAAACAGCTTGGCCATCGAGCAGGCAGTGCCGGCGTCCTGTCCGGTGTCGAGCAGCTCGGCGCCCGCGTCGAGCAGCAGGCGAGCGGCGCGGTAGTCGGTCGCCATATCGGCCAGCGTGAACGCGATCGTCTGGAAGGCGCCGATCGGCTTCTTGAACTGGCGGCGAGTCTTCGCGTGCTCAGTGGCAGTGTCCAGAGCCGCGTGCGAAATCCCGTTTGCCAAAGCACCGATGCCGAGGCGGCCCTTCTCCAGAACGGACATGACCGCCGCGAAGCCGGCGCCTTCGGCCCCGAGCACCGCGTCGGCAGGCAGCCGGACATCGGTGAAGACGAACCCGCCGACCTGGGATGCGCGCTGGCCCATCTTGTGCTCGTGGTAGGCACGCTCAACACCTGGAGTGTCGACGGGCACCAGGAACATCGTCATGCCACCGTGGGTACGCTTTTCGGGATCGGTCAAGGCGAGCACCATGGCGAAGTCGGCGATCGGTGCATTGTGAATGAAGATCTTCTCGCCGTTGAGAATCCAGTCGCTGCCGTCGCGGTGCGCATTGGTCTTCAGGCCGCCCAGATCCGAGCCGGCATCGGCCTCGGTCAGGGCATAGCTGCAGCGCTGCGTGCCGGCGAGCAACCCGGGGAGATAGCGTGCCTTCTGCTCGCTGGTCCCATGCTTGACCAGCAGCGAACTCACGAGCTCGACGAGCCCGCACTGATCGGCAACGCTGGCATAGCCATAGGCCAGCTCTTCCATCACGGTCACGTAGTCGGCCACGCAACCACCGACGCCACCGTCTTCTTCCGGCACGGTGATGCCGAGCAGCCCCAGCTCACCCAGCTGTGCATAGATCTCAGCCGGGAACCGCTCGGTCTCGTCGAGATCCGCCACGATCGGTGCGATGTTGTCGGCCGCGAACTCCCGCACCATAGCGGTCAACGCGGCGAGTTCTTCCTTCCGCGTAGTGTCTGCTTGGTCCATTGTGAACCTCCATGTTGGCATTGGACGCCCAGAAAGCGTTTTCTCACATCTTGCCCGCCTGCGGTCCTCAGCGCAAGTCCATGTCAGCTGATCGGCGTCGCCTCTCGGAGGGCCGGCCCAGTCGATTCGCGGACCACTACCGGCGAGGGGATCAGGCTCGCGGCGATCGGCGGCTGACCTCGAAGTACCTGCCTGAGAGCATTCCAGGCGTGCTCTCCCAACTGGGTCTTGAGACTGACCGCGGTCGTCAACGTCGGACGGACGTATCGCGCCATCTCGATATCGTCGAATCCGGTCACCGAGATGTCATTCGGCACCTTGAATCCGATTTCCCGGAGCCGGGCGATGACCCCCAGGGCCGCCAAATCGTTGTAGGCCATGATTGCGGTCGGCTCGAAATCCAGAGCGGCCGAGGCGGCGCGATAGCCGGCCTCGATGGTGGGCTCTCCCTCCACGACTGCCGCCTCGAAGCCGAACTCCCGCGCGTCGTGGATCCCGCGTAGTCGTTCGCGATTCTGCCATGACAAGGCCGAACCCGCCATATACACGACCCGCGAGTGACCGAGACCACTCAGATGCCGGCACAGTTCCAAGGTCGCCGAGCGGGTGTCCGCAAGCGCCATGGGCAACGCGATGCTCGGTTCCTGCCGATTGATCAGCACCATGGGGAACCCATCCGCGGACAGCGCCCGAAGGTCGTCACCAGGCATCCGCGGCGAAACCAGAATCAGACCATCGACGCTGGTGCGCAGACGCCGGCAGGCATCGAGTTCTTCCTTGACGTCACCGCCGGAATCGGAGACGAGAACTCGATATCCGTCGCCTTTGCTCTGCGCGACGATCGATTCCAAGATGTCGGTGAAATACGGGTTGCGCAGGTCGGGAACGACCACGCCGATCACCCGGTACGCGCCCGAGGCCAGACCCCTGGCAGCAGCATTCGGCCGATAGCCCAGACGACCGGCCGCAGCCCGGACATCGTCCACCATGGCCTGGTTGACGGTGGACTGACCATTGAGGACACGCGACACGGTCGCGATGGACACTCCGGCCTCCTTCGCGACGTCGCCAATGGTGACCTGCCTGGCCATTACACTCCCTCCACCTGATTCGACACGCTACATCCGCGACAAACTGTAACTGCTTCGGCATCGATGCTGGCCGTCTTGCGCAAGCTCAGAATTCCAGCTAATCTCGTTTCAGAAAGCGCTTTCTCAAGGATGTGAGCGCCAACCGAGGAGAGCCATGAGAACGATAGTGCTGGTGAAGCATGTTCCCGACACCGAGCTACCCCGTCACCTGGACACCGCGACTGGGGCCATCGACATGTCCGGGGACAATGTCCTGGATGAGATCAACTCCCGGGCGCTGACCTGGGCTCTTGATCTGCGCAACGCCGCAGGTGGCGAGGTGATTGCGCTCACGATGGGGCCCAAGGCGGCCACCGAGAGCCTGCGCGCAGCGCTCGCCATCGGCGCGAACGAGGCCGTGCACATCATCGACGATGCGCAGCCGGGCCCAGATGCGATTGCGAGTTCTGCCGTGCTGGCGGCCGCGATCAAGCAGATCGGATTCGACTTGGTCGTCGCAGGCGACGCGTCCACCGATGGCAGCACCGGCGCCGTGCCCGCCATGCTGGCCGAGCGCCTCGGTGTCCCCCACCTCACCTATGTCACGGCTGCGAGCGTCGCCGGGCAGACCATCACCGCCACCCGAGACGGTGGCGACGTCAGCTACGAACTCACCGCTGATCTGCCCGCCGTGGTATCGGTCACCGAAAAGATCGCCGAGCCGAAGGTGCCGGGCTTCAAGGGCATCATGACGGCCAAGCGCAAGCCTCGCCGCACTCTGCAGCTGTCCGATCTCGGTCTCGATGCCTCCTCGCTTGCCGGCGGCGGCTGGACGATCACTTCCGTGACGCCGAAGCCGCCCCGGGGTAAGGGCCACACCATCACCGATGACGGCACCGCCGCCCAGCAGATCACCGACTACCTCGCCAATCTCCAAATCATCGGGAAGTGAGCGCCATGTCTATCATTCTTGTCCCGGCCGAACACGCTGCCGGAGAGATCAACCCCACTGTCGGACCTGCCCTGAGCGTCGCCAGCGAACTCGGCGAAGCGGCCGCAGTCCTGGTCGTCAACTCGGCTGCAGACGCAGCACCGCTGGCTGCGAAGCTGGGCGCGCTCGGAGCATCCCGGGTCTACGTTGCCACCGCTGACGATGTCCTGGTCACGCCGCTGGTCGATGCGCTGCAGGCGGCCGTATCCGCGGCCGGCGAGGTGGGCGCAGTGATTCTGCCGGCAAGCCTCGAGGCTCGGGAAGCCGGCGCACGGCTGGCCGTCCGGCTCGGATCGGGCCTGATCACCGACGCCAGCGACGTGCAGCGAGTGGACGGCCAGCTGGTCGCTACTCAGCTGGTGCTCGGCGGCGACTACACGATCACCTCTACCGCCGGCGCTGCGGGCATCCCGGTCATCGGCGTGACCCTGACGGTCCGCGACACTGCCGCTCCCGCCGTGGCTGCGCCGGCGATCGTGGATCTGGCCCCCCAGCCGGTCTCGGCCCGTTCCGCTCGCGTCACTGCTCGCAACCACGTGCAGGCCAGCTCCGACCGGCCGAATCTGCAGACCGCCAAGGTGGTCGTGTCCGGTGGACGTGGGCTCGGGTCGGCCCAGGGCTTCCAGCTGGTCGAGCAGCTCGCCGATTCGCTCGGCGCCGCCGTTGGCGCCTCGCGTGCAGCCGTCGACTCCGGCTACTGCGACCACCGGCTTCAGGTCGGGCAGACCGGCGTGACCGTGACACCCGACGTGTACATCGCGCTGGGCATCTCCGGTGCCATGCAGCACCTGGCCGGCATGCAGTCCGCGAAGACGATCATCGCGATCAACAAGGACGCCGATGCTCCCATCTTCGAGGTCGCCGATCTCGGCGTGGTCGGCGATCTGCGGACCATCCTGCCCGAACTCATCAGCCAGGTCAGCGCGCGGAACGCGTCCCAGGGCGACTGACCGGCGCATGTGCCCACGTCATATCCGGTATTTCCGCTCCGAGACAAGAATTTGAGGGACTGTCATGGCTGTCTTGCCTGAAGGTGTCAGCTGGCGCAAGGTCACTATCTGGTCGGTCGCCGCTGTGGCCGCCCTTGCGCTTGCGGTGCTGCTCGCCCGCTTCTTGATCAGCCTGCCCACGGTTGCAGCGTTCATCGAGCGCTATCCGGGGGTCGCCACTGCTCCGGAGTCTTCTCCGGTAGGCCTGCCCGGATGGCTGCGATGGCAGCACTTCCTGAACATGTTCTTCATGATCATGATCATCCGGGCGGGGTGGCTGGTCCGCACGACTCAGCGTCCCAAGGCGTTTTGGACCCGCGACAACACGAAGTTCATCAAGACCGCGGGAGAGCCGACGAAGATCAGCTTCAACCTGTGGATTCACCTCGCCTTCGATGTCTTCTGGGTGCTGAATGGGGTTATCTTCATCATCTTGCTGTTCGTCACCGGCCAGTGGATGAGGGTGGTGCCGACCAACTGGGATGTCTTCCCCAACGCGGTGTCCGTCGGCCTGCAGTACCTGTCGCTCGACTGGCCCACCGAACACAGCTGGGCCCACTACAACGCGCTGCAGCTGCTGACCTACTTCATCACGATCTTCATCGCCGCACCGTTGAGCCTCATCAGCGGCTTCCGGATGTCGCCATCGTGGTCAACGCGTTGGACCCGGGCAGGAAAGCTCCTGCCGCTCGAGGTGACCCGGAAGATCCACGTCGGTGTAATGGTGTATTACCTCTTGTTCATCGTGGTGCACGTGACGCTGGTCATGGCTACCGGCGCGCTGCGCAACCTGAATCACATGTATACCGGGACCGACGACGTCAGCTGGACGGGATTCTGGTACTTCGCAGCATCCATGGTGGTCGTTGTGATCGGCTGGGTGCTCGCCCGTCCGATGTTCCTGCAACCGATCGCCTCGATCGGCGGAAAGGTCACCGCACGCTGACCCACACCCCGCCGACCACAGGCCACGCCGCCTGGCCCAGACGTCGTCCGACCGGACCGGCTGGAGCCAAGGCAGCGTGGCCTGTCCTGCTGCCGGACGACGCTGTCAATCTCAGCAAGACAAAGGAGCAGTACATGGTGCAGTTCCTCAGTGGCCCGCAGGCCGCCGAGTACATCAAGGACGGCGATTCCATCGCCCTGCTCGGAAACGGCGGAGCGGTATTGGAACCCCGGATGGTCTACCGCTGCATCGAAGAGCGCTTCCTGGCCACCGGCTCTCCTCGCGATCTCAGCCTGTCGCATTCCACCGGGATCGGGGACAAGGCCGTCGAGGGCATGTCCCGATTCGCCCATGAGGGCATGGTCAAACGCGTCATCGGAGGCCATTGGGGATGGTCCCCCCGGATGCAGCAGCTGGCGGCCGAAGGCAAGATTCAGGCGTACAACCTGCCTCTGGGCGTGATCGTCTCCCAGTATCGTGAGATCGCCGCGAAACGTCCGGGATTGATCACCAAGACCGGCTTGGGCACCTACGCCGATCCGCGCATCGACGGCGGACGACTCAACCTAGCCACGCCCAACGACCTCGTCCGCCTGATCGAGATCGACGGCCAGACCTGGCTGCACTACCGCCCGTGGCAAGTGGATGTCGGCATCGTGCGGGGCACGACCGCCGATGAGGACGGCAACATCACATTCGAAGAAGAAGTCGCATTCCTCGAGGCCCAAGCCATCGCCCAGGCCGCACACAACTGCGGGGGCATCGTGATCGCTCAGGTGCACCATGTCGCCGACGCGGATCGCTGGATCCGCAGCTGGTCAAGATCCCCGGCATGCTCGTCGACATCGTGGTCGTCGACCCCGATCAATGGCAGACGAGCGAGGGCCGCTACGATCCCGCCCTGTGCGGTCGGCAACGAAAGCCCATAGGTTCGCTGCCGGCCATGCCGCTGACCCAGCGCAAGGTCATCGCGCGGCGCGCCGCGATGGAGGTCAAGCCGGGGATGATCTTCAATCTCGGCTACGGGATGCCCGATGGAGTCGCCTCGGTGT
>Ga0334884_1000474_pt1 | contig 74021 bp, 73 predicted proteins | sample GraSluR1_MG_7_FD_207215 | JGI IMG/M metagenome (GOLD analysis project Ga0334884, IMG submission 207215) | Sludge microbial communities from methane-producing bioreactor in Wageningen University, Netherlands - Granular Sludge_12_05 R1 | ecosystem: Engineered > Bioreactor > Anaerobic >... | reverse complement strand
CCGTCTAGACGCGTCGGTCCGGCCGGGCTGACGCGTCTAGCCTCTCGATAGGTCTGGGAGATCCTTGCGCACCGTCTTCCATACGAGCGAGAGATCGCTTCGGCGTAGTCATGGCGCGACGACGGGGCTTTCGAACCTGAGTATGAGCGGGAGCCGGACAGAACCCGGTCTCCGACTCTAAACGAATCCATCCTTCTGGCGCGATCTCGTAACCCATCGCTCGATAGCCGCGCATGGCCCTCGTGCACGCGTGCGAGGACAAAGCCGAATGCGCAGTGCGCCGAGACATGCCGGATCCGGAAGAACGAGCGGGTAGGCAACCGGGTGGGCAGGTATGTGCCCGTCTACAGGAAAAGACATTGTCGAAACGACAACGTGGTGGGCCGTGAAGGATTCGAACCTTCGACCTTGGGATTAAGAGTCCCCTGCTCTACCAACTAAGCTAACGGCCCATCGACGCGGGGCGACATGTTACCACCACCCGCCCAGCGAAGCCAGACGACTGGACGACTCACCCCTCGAGCAGGCGCTCGCCCTCCACCGCATGTCCCGCCGCCTCGATGGCGGCGCGGACCCGGTCCGCGGCCTGGCGTTCGCCGGCCGCGAGTCGCACCTCCACCGTCTTCCCCGCGACGTCCACGTGGACCTGCCGCACCTCGGCGATGGCCGCGAGGACGTCCTCGATGGCACGGCGGCAATGCTCGCAGGAGATGGATGGCACCGCGTAGAGGATATGGAGGACCTCAGTCATGGCTCTCCTCCTTGTCTAGACCGAGTTCCGCGAGCGTGAAGGCAGTAGGATGACCCTCAGCGACCTCGACCAGCACACTCTCTCGTGTTGGAAGAAGCTCGACCACCTTTCCCTCCCCGGCGGGCGTCGAAACGACGCTGCCCTTGCGAGGTGCCAGTTCCTTGAAGCGGACGTACGTGTCGCGTTCGTACTTCAAGCAGCACATGAGACGACCGCAGATGCCGGAGATCTTCGACGGATTCAGCGGCAAGTTCTGATCCTTCGCCATGCGGATGGAGACCGGCTCTTGATCGCCGGCGAACAGCGCGCAGCAGAGCCTGCGGCCGCAAGGCCCATACCCCCCGACAAGTCGCGCCTCGTCGCGCGCCGAGATTTGGCGCAGCTCGACTCGTTTCTTCAGCTTGTCGTTGAGACGAGAGACCAGCGCGCGGAAATCGACCCGTTCCTCGGCGCAGAAACAGAACGTGACCTTGCTGAGGTCGAAGCTACACTGAGCTGAGACGACTTTCATCTCCAAACCCAGATCGGCCACCAAGTCCTCGCAGATCTTACGAGCCTCCGCCTCGTAGGTCTTGTTGCGCGCCAGTCGCTCCAGGTCCTCTTGATTGGCCACCCTGAGCACGTTCTTGATGCCACTGGGAACGTCGCGGTCTTCCATCTCTTCGGGGGCGTGGACAACACGCCCCACGGTGTGCCCTTTGGATGTGGCCACGACGACCCGGTCGCCGACGGCGACCTCCAGCTCGTCGCCAACGGCGAACTGGTAGAGCTTTCCGCCCTGGTTGAAAACAACACCGACTACCTTGCGCACTGCTGTGCGACCTCCTCGAGCCGGCAGAACAGCGCCCGCAGCGCCAGATCCGGATCGACGTTCAACTGCAGTCCCTTGCGAGCGGCCGCGAGCACCTCGAGCATGCGCTCGTAGGCGCCGGGCGCCAGAGCGGCCGCGGCGTGGAGCTCTGCGCCGCGGTCGCGGTTCCAGACTACCTCGGAAGCGCCGCTGCTCACCACCCAGAGATCGCGCAGCAGCGCCGCCAGCAGCTCGATGGCGTCGAGCGACTCGCGCCGCGCTGTGCGCGCGCCGTCCCGCCGCGCGCGCTCGCGCGCGCGGCGTTCGCGCCAGGCACGATCGCGCTCGTCTGGGATATCTTGCGCGATCCGCGCCAGCTCTGCCTGCAGGACGGCCTCAGCGTGCGCCTCGGCCATCCGCCGACTCTCGTTCACACCGGCGAGGAAGCGTTCGCGCGCCTCGTGTGAGCCCGCCAGGGCGGCCAGGGCATGCTGGCTGAGGCCGGAGCGACGCCCGCTGAGCTCATCGGCGGCCAGACGCTCGGCGCGAGCCACCGATCCCTCGGCGAGGTCGGCGATCACCCCGACCACGGCCTCGTCGAGGGTGAAGCTGGCCGCCAGGTGGTCGCACAGCTCCGCGCGGCCAACCGGACCAAGCTCGAGCACGTGGCAGCGCGACACGATCGTCGGCAGCACCCGCTGCAGCCGCGACGTGGTCAGCAGGAAGTGCACGTGCTCGGGCGGTTCCTCGAGGCTCTTCAGCAGCTTGTTGGCAGCCGCCGTATGCAGGGTGTCGGCCTCGTCGATGATCCAGACACGCTGGGAGGCTACGAAGGGCCGTAGGCTCAGTTCGGCGACCAGCACGTCGACCTGCTCCGTGCGGATCACCTCCCCCTCCCGTTCCACCAGCGTGAGGTCCGGATGGAGGCCGTGCAGCGCTTTGTGCAGCGCCTCCTCGTCGTCGGCGCCGGCGACGATGGCCGCGCCAAGCTGCAGCGCCAGGCTCCACTGCCCATGGCCGAGCGGCCGCCCCATGCTCGAACCATCGGCGGGCACGCCACGCGGGTACTCCTCGCGACCGGCGAACAGATACGCATGGTGGAGGGGGGGCCCGCCCGCGTGCCAGCGCCGCAGCACGCGCTCGAGCGCCTCGCGCTCCGTGCGATGGCCGACTAGGCCCGCGAACACGGCGTCCGCTCCAGCACCGCGGTGGCGATCCGCAGCACATCGGAGGCCACCGCGGCGCGCGGCCGGTCTCCGTCTACCACGTGCACGCGCCCCGCGAAGCGTTCAGCGAGCAGTGCATAGCCCTCGGCGACGCGGCGCTGCAGCTCGAGGCCTTCGCGCTCGATTCGGTCGGGCGCCGCGGTGCGCCGCGCCGCGGCTACCTGCGGATCGAGCGCCACGATGACCGTGAGGTCGGGCAGCAGCCCGCCCGTCGCCGTCAAATTCAGATCGAGGACGCGGTCTACCCCGAGGCCCCGCGCATACCCCTGATACGCCAGCGAGGAGTCGATGAACCGATCGATGAGCACCACCCAACCGGCCTCGAGCGACGGCACGAGCACCGATCGCGTGAGTTGAGCGCGAGCGGCGGCGTACAGCAGCGCCTCGGCCCATGGGTCCATGTGATGACGGTGGTGCAGGAGTTGCCGCCGAATGCTCTCGCCCAGCGGCGTTCCCCCGGGCTCGCGCAGCGTGCCCCCCGGACGATCCGCAACGCCTACCGGCACTCCACGGCGCACCAGGGCGTCGCGCAGCCGGCGAAGCTGACTGGACTTTCCGCAGCCGTCGACGCCTTCGAGGCTGATGAGCACCCCCCTGCCGCCGGCCACGGCGCCGCTCACTCCTTGCTGCGGCGCCGCGCCCGGCGCTCGTGCAGCGCCTGGTTGCTCGGACAGCCGTAGAAGTCGATGCACTGCTCCCGCGAGCCCCGCGCGCCGACCACGCGGATCATCGGCAGACCACACGTAGGACACACCTTGCCGGCGCCGATCACCTGACCGAACGGTGGCAGCGGGTACGTCTGCCCGCAGCCCCGCCGCCGGTTTTCGGGCGCCTCGTCAGTATCCGTCGCCGGCTGCTCGTCTGGCTTGCCACGGCAGGCGGCGAAACGCTTGCCCGACTTCCTGCTCGTGATGGCCACCAGTTCTCCGCCGCAGGCGGTACACACCCCCAGCGTCTGCTCGCGACGCAACGCCTCCAGCACGATGGCGCGCATGCTCTCGATGCTGCCGTCGAGCCGCTGGTAGGCCTTCTCCAGCATGTCTTGGCTCTCCGCCAGCACGGTACGCCACGGCCGCAGGGCATCGTCCGTCGAACGTCCCTCTGGGCGTTCGGGCGGTCGTACTTCGCCGGAGGCGATACGGTCCATGTCGGCCTCGAGACGCGCCGTCATCTCGGCCGACGAGATGTCCACCGGTGCGTCGGCCAGCGCGGCATCGAAGGCATCGATGATGGCCATGCCGAGGTCGGTAGGCTCTACCGGATTGCTCCGCACGTACGTGCGATCGTACAAGCGTTGGATGATCTCGGCGCGCGTGGCCTTGGTTCCCAGACCCAGCTCTTCCATCTTCTCGATCAGTGTACCTTGTCCGTACCGGCCCGGAGGCTGCGTCTCTTTGTCGTCGATGCGCACCTCGAGCACCTTCACTTGTTCCCCCACGGCCATCTGCGGCAGCGGCCGCTCGCGGGAGGCGGTGTACCGCTCGTACACTTCGAGGAACCCGGGCTCGGCCACACGGCTGCCGCGCGCCAGGAAGAGCTCGTCGCCCAAGCGCACATCGACTCGCTGGCTCTCCACCACGGCCGCCGGCATGAGGGTGGCGAGGAAGCGGCACACGACCAAGTCGTACACCCTGGCCTGATCGCCGGCCAGCGGTTGATCGGGCACACCAACCGGATAGATCGGCGGATGATCGCTGGTACGTTTGGAGCCACGCGTGGGCACCAGACGCGGCGTGTCCGCCACGCGCGCGGCGCTGCGCGCCACCGGCGCGTATCCACGCAGGAGAGCAGCCAGGCCGTGCAGGTCCAGCGCCTTGGGGTACACGGTGTTGTCGGTACGCGGATAGCTGATCAGGCCGGCGAGGTAGAGCGCCTCGGCGGCGCGCATGGTACGCGCCGGAGTGACCCCGGCCGAGGAGGCCGCGCTCATGAGGGCGGTGGTGTTGAACGGCGCGGGCGGCTTGACCGAGCGTGGCTTGGTCTCGTACGACTCCACCACGCCGGTGGCCACGTCCGCCCGCGCCGCCGCGGCCTCCGCCTCTCCCCGAGCGGCGAAGCGACCGTGCGTATGCGCGAGCGTGAGGTTCTCCCCGCGGTGCTCCACCTCTGCCCACAGCTCCCAGTAGGGCACCGGCACGAACGCCAACCGTTCGCGCTCGCGCTCCACGATGAGCCGCAGAGTTGGCGTCTGCACCCGGCCCACGGACAGATAAGAGGCGCCGTAGCGATAGGACGCCAGGGAGAAGAAACGGCTCAGGACGGCGCCCCACAGCAGATCGACGTCCTGGCGGGCGCGCGCGGCATCCGCCAGGTCGAAGTCGAGGGTGACCGGCTTGGCGAAGGCGGCCTGCACGTCTTCCGCGATCAACGCCGAATAGCGCACGCGATGATGACGATCCACGACCTCGGCCGCCACCATCGGCCTCTCGCGCACCTCGCCTTCCGCCTCGCCCGCGGCTTGCGCACCATCGCCGTCCGGATGGCGGCGCAGGGCGGTCCCACGAAGGATCTGCAGCGCCTCGTGCCCGATCAGCTCGCCCTCTCGATCGAAGTCGGTGGCCACGATGAGCTCCCCCGTTCCCTTAGCGGCCGTTCGCAGCGCGGCCAGCACGCTACGTGCTCCGCCATCGATCACCCAGGCGAAATCGGGATCGCGGATGATCTCGTGCAGGTTCTTCAGGCTCCAGCGCTTGTAGCGCGCCGGGAAGGCAGTATGCATAACGTGCCCGCGCAAGCCGATGGCCACCGCCGGGCGCCCCTGATAGGCGAAAGCGTAGGAATTGATCTTCTGCTTGCCGCTCCCATGCCGCGTGACCTCGACCCGGTCGCCGAGGATCGTCGCGATCTTCTGCGCGGCCATGTCTTTCTCTGTGACGATGAGGAGTTTTGCGTCCGAGGTCATGAGTGTGAATTCGCTTTCAGCGAGACGGCAGCTTACACCACCAGGAGGCCGCACGGTGAGCGCTCACGCGCACGGCGTCGTGGACGGCTCAGAGCGTCGCGAGCGCCTGCTCCCGCGTGGCACAGATGGTGAACACCCGATCGAGACCCGTGAGCGCGAGCGCACGCACCACCGCTCGGCCGGTGGCCACCAGCACGATGACGCCTCCCACGGAGCGTACCCGACGCACGCCGCCGATGAGCACCCCGAGGGCGGTGGAGTCGATGAACGTGACCTCGTTGAGGTCGACGACGATATCCTTGACGCCCTCATCGACCAGGGCGCAGAGGTCTGATTTGAACTGCGGCGCCGTGGAGATATCCAACTCGCCGCCGAGAACGACCAATCCGAGGTCCGAGCGGAGGAGACTACGCTCAGACGAGAACGGAGCCGCTAAAGGCGTACTGCCCATTACTCCTCCGATCCGCTCGGCGAGGGACTCGTCGTAGGCGCCTCGCCGCCGTTCTTGTTCACCCAGTCCCGAATCGTCGACGCGTTCGGGGAATCTGGGTCCAGCTCGAGGAAGCGGTCGAACGCGAGCAACGCCGTGCTCTTGTCGCCCGCCTGGACGGCGAACGAGCCCATCTGCAGGAAGAATTCGGCGTTAGCCGGCTGCAGATCGGTGAGCTCGCCGTAGACGCGCACCGCCTTCGCGTAGTCGCGCAGGTTCGCATAGACGACGGCCAAGGTCTGCAGCGTCTCGACGCGCTTGGCCTCTGGTACGCCCGCGGCGTCCTGGGTGGCGTCGAGGTACTGGCGGTAGTACTGAGCCGCCTTGGTCCAGTCCGCGTCTTGCCCCACCGCCCCCCGTTCCCGCTGGCCGGCGGCCAGCTGATACGCCTCGGCCAGGGCGAGCATGGTCGCCGCGTTCCCCGGGCTCGCCGACAGGCGAGCCTGCAGCGTCTTGATGCGATCGTTCATCGTCGGCTGTCCCGACGATCCACCGCAGCCGTTGGTACCTACGGGGATGTAGATGAGAAACGCCACCATCAACACCGCCATCACGGCGTAGATGACTTTCTGCCACTTCTTGACTCGTGCGCGGTCGAGAAGCACGTGCTCTCCTCTCCAGCTGCCTAACGCTCGTTCGCGTCGGTCGTGGTCCGCCACCAGCCGGAGTTGGCCGCTCCGACTCGTACTCCCTGGCGCACACGCGCCTGGAGCTTCTCGCGCACCGAGCACGCGGCCATGCGGATGGCCGCCTGATCCAGACTCACTGCCGCGCCCTCTTTGTACACCACACGGCCATCGATACACGTCAGCACGACATCGTCTTGATTGGCGCCGTAGACCACCGCCGAGTACGGGTTGTCGATGGGGGCGAAGTGTGAGCCAGACAGGTCTACCGCGATGAAATCGGCGCGTTTGCCCGGCTCGAGAGAACCGATGGACTGCTCCATCCCCAGCGCCGCCGCGGCGCCAATAGTGGCGATGCCGATGCAGCGCTCCGCGTTGAGCACGGTCACATCGCGTTCCGTGGCTCGGTGCAGGAACAACGCCGTGCGCATTTCATCGAACATGTCCATGGTGTTGCTGGACGCCGGGCTGTCCGTGCCGAAACCAACGCGGACGCCGTGGCGAAGAAGCTCGGCGAGCGGTGCTACTCCGCACGCCAGCTTGGCGTTGCTCTTGGGGCAGTGAGCCACGGCGGCGTCCTTAGCCTTGAGGATGCGGATATCGTCGCGCGTGGCCTGCGTGCAGTGCACGGCGAGGAAGTCGCGATTGAGCACACCCCACTGCTGAAGGTACTTGATGGGGCTCACTCCATAGGGCTGTACCAGCATGCGCTCCCAGCCCACCTTCTCGCGGAAGTCGTGGGCGAACTTGCCCGATCCCGAGCGGATGTAGGTGAGCTCTTCCGTGCTCTCCGCAACATGGCTGGCCACCTTGAGCTCGTGCTCGGCGGCATACTCCCCGATGGCCCGGTACAGATGAGCCGACACCGTGTAGGGCGCGTGAGGGGAGATGCCCACATCGACCAGCGGCGACGCTTGCGCCTTGACGGCCTCCACACGCCGCCGCATGTCGGCCAGCGTGTCCTGCAGCTTCGCGTCGTCGATGCCGAACACCTCGAGGTACAGACGGCCACGCAGGCCGGCCTCGGCGGCGGCGGCCATGGTGGCGCCGCTGTAGGAAGTATCGGCGATGGTGGTAATGCCGGAGGCGATGCATTCCAGCGCCCCAAGCCGCGCGCTCTGGAGGTAATCGTCTGGCGTGAGCGCCGCTTTGACCTCCACCAGTCGGATGATCCAGTCACCAAACTCGTCGTCGTCGAGCACGCCACGGAACGTGGTGTACTCGAGGTGGCTGTGGCAATTGACGAAACCGGGCATGATGATGGCCTGCCGCAGCGGCTCGACGGCCGCCCCCGGATACGCGGCGGCAAGCTCCGTGGCGGAGCCTACAGCGGCGATCAGATTGCCGCGCACGAGCACAGCGCCCGCCTGGATGGGCGGCGCCGTGACCGGCAGCACCCAGTCGGCGCAATAAAGAGTCTCTGCGTTGTGTGGCGAGCGTTCGGTCATTCGGATGAGCGGGAGTTCAGTGTACCCGCGCGGAGTATAGGTGAGGCCTTCGTGACCGCGCAAACGTGCCGGGGCACGACAGCCACACGAAAGGAGGAGAGGGAGGAGAGGCATCAGCCCTCATCTCGCACGGAACACCATGAGGCTATAATCCGCGGAGGGAATGAGCGGCGCGATCGGAGAGGCAAAAATGCCCGAGAGCCCAAGCATCACGCCAGATGTGCTGACGACCATCGTTTGGGATGCCATCAAATCCATCCCCGGCGTCGTCGAGCTGCACCGTAACCCAATCCAGGCCCTCACGGAACGCGTGGGGGCCGAGCGGCGAGGTCCCGTCCGACTCGTGGAGCAGGAGAACGCCCCACCCACCCTCGAGCTCCATCTCGTGCTGGCGTTCGGCGTCCGCCTCCCCATCGTGGCGGAGGAGGTACGGCACACGCTGGCGCGTTTCCTTCCGGCAGCGGTTGGCCTGACAGACGTGCACGTGCGCGTCGTGGTCGACGATCTGGCCGAGTCGGTACCGCCTCCGCCTCCATGAGAGTCATCGACCTCACGCCGGCGACACGCGGCCTCCTGGCCCCAGCTTGCGCGCACTGCGTCTGGTGGCAGACGGCAGACCCCCCGACCGCTCGAACTCCGCGGCATCGTGGGTCAGTTCGGGCCTCGGATCCCCCCCTGCCCTCGCCCCTCGAGATCAAACAAGAGTGGGAACGCGCGGTCTCTCTGCGCGGAGGCCTCTTCGGCAAGGCCCTCACCGAAGATGAGTCGGTCCTCGGCTGGATGCATGCCGCGCCAGCTCCACTCCTCGCCCGCGCGCACACGCTCCCCGCCGGGCCTCCTACAGCCGACGCCTGGCTGCTGACGTGCGCCTACCTGTACGACGAAGAGTATCTCGGTGGCTTTCAGCGCCTGCTCGTCGAGCTGATGGGCGACCTGAAGACGCGCAACGTCGACGCCCTCGAGGCCTTCGCCCTGTGCCCAACCCGCCTGGAAGACAGGTTTCGCGGCTACCTCCGCGAGCGCAACCTCTTCAACCACGAGACGCTCGAGGGCGCGGGGTTTCGCCCCGTGAAACTGGCTGGCGACGTTGTCCGCTACCGACTCGATCTGGCGGCGCTGGTGGCGGTGCCTCGCCACGCCCGCCTCCTCGAGGCCTGGGACACCATCGCCGCCCAGCCGATCTAGCCGAGCGCAACCGCCGCGGCTGGCGACGTCAGCGGAACAGCCGCGGCAGCCTGTGCTTCCACTCCTCGGGGAGGATCGCCTTCAGCGCGTCGTCGAGGGTGACGATGCCGAGGATCACGCCCGCCTCGTCGACCACGGGCAGCGCGAGCAGGTCGTACCGCGTCATCAACCTGCCGACCTCCTCTTCTTCCGCCTCCGCTGTAACGCGTACCACCTCGTCGTCCATGACCTCGGAGAGCGGGCGACCGGCGTCGGCGAGCACCAGGTCGCGCAAGCTCAGCGCGCCAGCCAGCGCGCCCGCCGCGTCGAGCACGAAGATGACGGAGAGCGCCTCGTCCTCTGGCCGCTCGTTACGGATGCGCGCCAGCGCCTCGCCGACGCAGATATCCATCGGCATCGTGACGAAGTCGGTGGTCATGAGCGCGCCGGCCGAATGCTCGGGGTGGCTCGCCAACCCTCTGAGCTCGGCGGCATCTTTCGCCGGCAAGCCGGCGAGCAGCGTCTCCGCTACATCCTGCGGCAGGTCGGCGAGGATGTCGGCGGCCTCGTCGGGATCGATCTCGGCCAGCACGGCCACCGAGCGCTCGGCGCTCATCTCGAGGATGCAGGCCGTACGCAGCTCGGGTTCCATCTCTTGCAGCGTATCGGCCGCGAGCTGCGTGTTGAGCGCCCCCAGGACCGCCGCGCGCTGACGTGTACCGACCTGGGCGATGATGTCGGCCAGGTCGGCGGGGTGCAACTCGGCCACCTCGGCGAACGCCTCGATGAAGTTGAGGCGCGACAGACGCAGGGAGATCAGATTGACGTCTTGCCACGGTACGAAGTCGTCGGTTCGCCTCGGCATGCGACGCGAGAGGAAGCCGAGGCCGATGCGGCGCATGACCGCGCCACTGCTCGCGTCGACCCCGGAGACGACGAGCCCCTCGGCGCGCGATTCCAGGAGCACATCCTGTACCCGCACGAACTCACGCTTGCGGATATCCAGTACCTGCTTGTCCAGAACGGCATCGACCAAGGCGATCTCGTCGGCGCGCAGAGAGGAGGGGGCGAGCCGCTCGAGGGCCACACGCAGCTCGGCACGCTCGCCGGCGACGTCGAGCGAGCGCACCTGGTCCCAGCGCACGAAGAGTTGCGCGTCGTCCGCACCGCGTACAAAGAAGCCATTGACCAGCGGGAGATCCGAACGTGTATCTACCACCACGTCGATGACTTCGCCGACCCGTTGACCATCGACATCGACGATGGCCAGAGACTCGAGATCGGAGAGGGCTAATGGCCCTGGGTCTGCGTCCACGATCGGCTGTGCCGTCCTTTCGTTGGGCGCCGTACGTCTCAGGAGGCCGTCACCATACCGGCGCGCGGGCCCGGCTGTCAACGCGGCTCTCACCGCCGGTTCGCGGTTGTATACACTCGCAGCGGCGCGCGGCCACGGCGCGGACTCACCTCGGCAGAAGCTCGCAGGCGCGCGAAAAGGTTACCTGCGAGGCTCCCTCGCCAGGTGTCCCGCCGCTACCGTTCGAACCGCCGGCAACCGAGCACCGAAGGAGGACTTGTGCTGGAACGACTGTTTCGATTCAAAGAGAACGGCACTACGCTGGCGCGCGACACCCTCGCCGGGCTCACCACCTTCATGGTCATGGCGTACATCATCTTCGTCAATCCAGCTATCCTCGGCTTCTCCGGCATACCGGACCTCCAGGAGAAGGGCCTGCCATTCACCGCGGCGCTGACCTCCACCTGTCTCGTCGCCGGCGCGATGACGCTGCTCATGGGCTTGGCAACCAATCGGGCATACGCCATCGCCCCGGGCATGGGCCTCAACGCGGTGGTCGCCTTTCAGCTGGTGGTCGGCGAAGGCCTCGCCATGAAGAACGCCATGGGCATCATCGTGCTCGAGGGGATCCTGATCACCGTCCTCGTGCTCACAGGCCTGCGCAAGGCGATCTTCAATGCCATCCCGCTCGAGCTCAAGCAGGCGATCGTGATGGGCATCGGCTTCTTCATCCTCTTCATCGGCCTCGTAGATGGCGGCCTCGTGGTCGCCGGTAGCGGCACGCCCGTGGCCCTCGGCGACCTCACCAGCGTGCCGGTGGCCATGGCCGCCCTCGGCCTGCTGGCGACCATCGTCATGATGGCGCGGAAGTGGAAGGGCGCCATTCTGCTCGGCATCATCTTCACAACCGTCCTCTCGACCATTCTCAACTACGCGTACCACAAGGAGCCTTTCGGCGAACAGACCGCCGTGATCCCCGAGAGCGGTATCCAGTGGCCAGACTTCAGCCTGCTCGGCCAGTTCGACTTCGGCGCCATCACCAAGCTGGGCGCCATAGCCGCCGCCCTCTGGGTCTTCAGCATCATGCTGAGCGACTTCTTCGACACCATGGGCACGCTGATCGGCGTCGGCGGCCAGGCCGGCTATCTCGATGAAAAGGGCGATCTGCCGGGGACCAACCGCCTCCTCCTCGTAGACTCCTTGGCGGCGGTGGCCGGCGGCGCGGCCTCGGCGTCTTCGGCTACGACCTACATCGAGTCGGGCGCCGGCGTAGGCGCCGGAGGACGCACCGGCTGGGTGAGCGTAGTAACCGCTCTCTGCTTCTTCGCCGCCATGCCCTTCTCCCCCATCGCCGGAATCGTGCCAGCGGCGGCCACCGCGCCAGCGCTAATCGTGGTCGGCTACCTCATGATGCGCACCCTGACCCGCAAGGAGACAGTGGCCAGCGGTGAGAGCGACGGCAAGGTCTGCTCGGCGATCGACTTCACCGATCTCGCATTTGGCCTGCCAGCGGTGCTCACCATCACCGTGATGCCTCTCACGTACAGCATCACCAACGGCATTGGCGCGGGCTTCCTCAGCTACGTGGCCGTGCGCGTAGCCCGCGGCCAGTGGCGCCAGGTGCACTGGCTCCTCCACCTGGTTTCCCTGGCCTTCCTCGTCTACTTCCTGTTCCCTCTGATGCAGAAGAAGTTCGGCTGGTGAACCGCCTGAGGAACCCGCACACGCTGTACACAGGCTCTCCCTCGGAGATCACTCTCATGCTGTACTTGAGCTTGAGACTAAGGACCCCGTGCCCCTCACCCTAAGGCGCACGCTGAGGTAGATGCTGCGGCGAGCGGGAGGTCGTGGTGCGCCGACCGCTCGCCGCCACGTACTCGCCCAACACCTCCGTCGGCTTAGTCCGGGTAACGACGGATAGGCTGAGCGTACGGCATGTCGCCGAAATGCTGGCGATAGAGCCTGTCGAGCTCGGCGTCAGCTTCATCCAGGAACGCGCGAAAGCGGCGCACGAGCTCGCGACCCTCCTCGGTAAGCACGGAACCGCCGCCGGCTGCCCCCCCGGTGCGGCGGTGCAGCAGCTGAAACCCCAAGTGCTCCTCGACATGGCGGATCGCCCGCCATGCCTTGTTATACGACATGCCCATCGTCTTGGCCGCCTGATGGAGAGACCCGATCTCATCGACGAGCACGAGGAGGTCGAAAACCCCGGGCCCAAAGAGCGGCTCGCCTTGATCGTGGAGAAACACGCGATGGCCGGCGCCAACGCGCGGCGCGCCTTCGGACGAGGCGCGCCGAGCCGCGCGTTCCCGCAACCGCTGGGCGCGGCGTTCGGGGCGCGAGAGATGAGCGGCGTCGGCAGGTACATTAACATCCACTGTCATACGCCCCCCTCGGTTGCGGCCTCCTCGGTGGTGCACATCGTAGAACCGAGCATAGCGCCTTCGCGCGGAAGAGACGAGCCTACGTCGAGGAAACGCGGCGGCGACGCGGACTGAGGAGCCGGCCCCCACCAGAGGAGGCCGGCTCCTCACGCAACTCGCCAAGGGTGAGCGGTCGGCGCGCCGCTACCCGTACACGATCACCAGGCACGTGGCGCGCCTTCCGTTCGCCGTCCTCACCGTAATCCGTACGCGGCCGGGCCTTCTGGCGATAACCTTGCCCGTGCGATCCACCGTCGCCACCCTCGTGTTGGCGCTGCTCCAGGAGATGAGGCTCGTCGACGTCGCCGGCGTGAGCGTCGCGACCAGTCTCGTCTTACTCCCCACCCGCAGCGTCCTGCGCGCCGCGACACGGACGCTCGTGGCGTCCCTCCTCCTCGTCACGTACACGACGAACGTATCGGTCTTGCCAGACGTCGTCCGTACCGTGATCGTCGCCCTGCCATCGGCTCTAGCAGTTACCCAGCCCGTCGAAGATACGGCCGCCCGACGCGGACAGGAACTCCTCCAGCTCAGCGTATCGGTCGACCTGACCGGCGAGAGGATGGCCAGCAGCCTCATCCGGGACCCCCGCGCCACGTACGCCTCAGTCTGCCGTGGCGTCGGCGACGTGATCGTCACTGCTCTGGAGGGCACCCTGTCGGCCGCGTAGACCGGCGCGCCCTCGCCGACGACGATGGCACGCACATCTTTCACCCACGAAGAGATCGAATTTTCGACGACGAGACGCAGGGGTCCGTAGCCGTTGAGGGCACTCGGCACGTAGCCGTCGGACGACGACGACGATACAAGCGGATAGCCATTCGTGCTGTAGGCGAGGACCACCTCACGATGCTCGCCCGGCTGGTAGACGCTGTCGATGCCGTTGAGCACATCGTCGACCGCCAGATCGACGTGATAGCCGTCCGCGCCGTAGACCGTGATCCTCGATGGCCTGGAGACGCCGAGCGCGAGACGCCCCTCGAGGAGCTTCCGCAGCACAACGCCCTGATACGCGCTCTGCCCGCCGGAAGCGGCGAAAGAGTCGCGCACATAGCCGGACGCTTCGAGCTGCGCGAGCGAGAGGATCGTGGTGCCCTTGGCCTCGGAGCCCGAGATGCTGAGCGCGCGCGTCCGGTACGACGAGTACGGGACGAGGTCGTGCTTCCACAGGCCGCTCTTTCTCCCCACGGCGACCGAGACCACGCTGGCGACCGTGTAGCGCTCGCTCGCCAGCATGATCGGCCCGCCGTGATTCTCGGCGGCAGCCTGGTACCCAGGGCTCGTCGCGTTCTCTACCAGCGGCGTGCCGGCACGACTGTAGGCGAGAAGGACAGGCGTCCCGGACTCCCGCAGGTCCTCGAGCGGAAGCGCCACCGACGATCCGTCCGCGCCGGTAACCGTCACCACGTCGGCGTCCACCGTGAGCCCCAGCGTCGAGGATCGCAGCAACTGCAGAAGGTCGAGCCCCCGATAGAGCCCCGAGGCGCCCGTTCCGCCAGTGCCGTAGTCGTGGGTCCTCAGCAGCTCGATCCTCTCCTCGAGCCCGCCAACCGTCAGGGCCGAGGGATGTTTCATGCCGGGGCCCGTGAAGTCGATCTGACGGCTGGCCAGGTCGCCGTAGACATCTCCGGCGTGGATGTCGGCCGGTACGTCCACGACGAGATCGATGCTCTCCAGGTTGTTCAACCAGGCACCCGTCATCAGGTACTGCCCGTCGCGTGGCAGCAGCACGGCCAGCGGACCGCCATCGTTGTCGACGACCTCGCCAATCACGCCAGCCGCTCGGTAGCCGACGTCGCCCTCGTACGGCACCATCGGATACCCATTCTTGGCGAAAGCCAGGACAGGATGGACTCCATCGATCGTGAGGAGAGCCGTGGATGCATCGAGCAGTGTCGCCAGCTTGTCGACCATGTATCTGGAGGTGTCGCCGCCGAGATTACGCAGATACGCTAGGTCGACGGACACCGTGCCTCCGGCGGCGGATCTGAAGGTGGCGGTCCCCTCGTGTCCAGGAAGCCCGACCTTCTGCGCGAGGAACGTCCAGAGGTCCATCCCCCGATAGAAAGCCCCACTGCCGTCATCGAAGAAGTTGGCCGTCAGTGAGCTCGCCGAGACGCTTTCGATCTCCTCGACCGTGTACGCCCGCGTCTTCAGCGGTGTGGTTGGATCGGCGCTGTCGAACACCGTGACCGTTACGCTCGAGGAGGCCAGCGGCTCGTACACGCCCGTGTGCGTCGCCTCCACTCCTTCGCCGACGACGATCCGGGATACCCATTTGGCGTTAAACCGCGCGTTGTAATCCTCGACCGACGTCTGACCGATCGTGAGACGGATCGGACCGCCGGCGTTGTCGCAAGCCGCGTTGTACCCCTCCTCCGGTGTGAAGACTCTGCTCACGGGGTCGGCGCCCGTCGGCCCAATGAGTGGGTACGAGTCCACGGCGTACGACAGCAGCACCGGCACGGCGGCCTCCTGCACGGTTGGGTCGCCCTTCGCGACGTAGCAGTTGTACCGCTGCGATTCCCTGACCTGAGCGAGCGTGAGAGCCACGCAGTAGCCGTCGGCGGCGTACACACGAACCGGCGTAGATGGCTGCGCCGACTCGTCGAGGCCCAGGCACAGTAGGAGGTCGTAGAGCTTGACGCCCGCCAGCCTGGCCGTGCTGAACACGGCGCCACTCGTGAGCATGCTGTACGTATTCTGATAGCCGAGCTGGAGCGACTCGTCAGCGGCCAACCGCTCCAGCTCGCCGACGGACAGAATCGAAGGGCCGGGAAGCGCTGCTCCCGAGAACTCCACCGTGTCGAAAACGTAGTTGCCCCGTCCGTAGTTGGCCCTCACGGGATCGGCACTTCCGACATACGCCAGATGCGTATCCGACGCCGAAGGCGCCGCCGCGAAGGCCACGGAGACGGCGGCCGCCAGCGCGGCCAGGACGATCAGGAGAAGACGGGCGATCCTGTACATGAGCATGCCTCCTAACGAGCGTCGCCCACGAGCACTGGGATGAAGAGATCCTCGGAGCGAAAATCGCCATGGCTTCCTCGGCCCTCGCCGTCTTGAGGATGCTCCACCGTGTGCTGCCCGTGGTCGGCGACCACGATGATCCGCCCACTCCACATCCTCATGAGCTCGCCGATCATCGCATCCTCCTCTCGCACACGCGCGCGCGTGGCTTCACCGAAGGGCCCTTCCCGGTGAGCCGTGTCGTCGATCCCGTGGAAGTGGATCAGCATGAAGTCCGGCTTCTGTACCGCGAGCACGCGCTTGGCCGCGGCGAACACCTCGCCGTCGGTGAGCCCGTCGCCATCCTCGTCGACGGTGAACACCGTGTTGTCCGTCAGCTCGAGGATCTGCACATCGCCCTCGACCAAGCTCGTGCTCTGCCCACGTGCCTCCACCCAGCCGTAGATGGTCTCGCAGGCGAGGCGATGGACTCCTCGCTTACGAACACCGGTGGTCGCCGGATCTTGGCCGCTGACCATCGAGGCGAAGGCCACCGGTGTGATCGTCGGGTACACCGTCGCCGCCTTGCGGGCCGCGAGGCGCGCGAGATGTGGGATCTCCCCGCGCGCCTTGGCGGCGATGTACTGGTCGTAGCCGAAGCCGTCGAGGAGCACCACCAGCACGCTCTCTCCGGCTTCGAGCGCCGCCTGAGCCAGACTCCGCACGTCGCGGACGCTCGCCGACGGCGGGTCGAGGACGATCCCCGCAGGTACCCCGGCATCGTGTCCGTCGACCACGAGGCTTCCTCTGTCGGTGACGGCGCAGGACGCGACAGTGGCAGCGACGATTGAGCCGTCGGCCTTGTAGATGGCGACGCGTTCAGCTGCGGTGTGCCCCGTTGCGCTGAGCGCCTCGGCGAGCGGCCTCTGCGCGGCCGCCGCGTCCGTGCCGGCGAACACGTCGGCGATCACGAGTGTCCCGTTCTGATCCGTCGTACCGTACGTAAACGTGATGTGGCCCCCCGGCGCGCCGGCGGCCGGAGGCGCCGCGGAGGCTCCGCTCCGCGGCGCGCCGTCACTGCCCGAACATCCAGCGAACGCCACGGCCGCCGCCAGAAGCGCCGCCGCCGCGAACGGGCGGACACCGCTGAGGCGACGGCCCGTCTTCTGCCGTACCGCCGGCGACCTTCCCAGCCCTCCGGCACCCCCGGACACGCGGAGCAGTGCGTCGCTCCGAGCGCGAGGTTTATCTTTCCCCGCCGGGCCGCTCCCCGCCGGGCCGTCGCTCGGCACGCCCAGACGATACCGGCGCAGCAGCTTGATGACCTCCCAAGCGATGATCCCGCCCACGCCGCCCGACAGCGCGGCCGTGCACAGAGCGAGCGCCAACGGGATCGGCGGCAGCCGGAAGAAGATGAAGCTCACCGCGAGCGTGCCGGTCGCATTGGCGAGGACGCCGGCGAGAAAGCAGCACCGCAGACAGCACGCCCTGTGGCGGATCAGCAAGAGGCCGAGATCCATCACGATGCCCGGCGCCGTATAGCTCACGAGCGACATCGCCCCATGCGATCCGACCACCCCCGTGAACATGACCAGCAACGCCTGTACCAGCGCGATGAGCGTCGCCGTTCCGCGCCGAGGGACGAGCCCCATGCCCACCACGAGCCACATCATGTAGAGCCCTCCGGCCAGCGCGCCGGCGGGCACGAAGAGTGGCGCGGCGATGAGGTGCGCGAGCGGGACCACCACCGGCTTGATGGAGATCCCGAGGGCGGCGACGATCGCGATCAGAATGAGATCGCGCGTCGAAAACGTGCGGAAGGCGCGCGATACAGGGCCCATCAGAGCACGGAGATGGACACGACGATCTTCACCCAGTACTGGCGGTTATAGTCCCCGGCGACGGTCTGCCCCATGACGAGCCGGAACGGATGCGCGCCGCTGTACGGCACGCCATCCTCGGAGTACGCGATGATCATGGGGAGGCTGACCCCGGGCCGCGTCTCATCGATGTAGCTGGCGTTCACCTGCCGCAGCGTGAAACTCGCGCTGTAGCCGTCGGCGGCGGTGACGGTCACGCGCGCTGCGTCGGCCGCCAACCCGGCTACATCCAGGATGTCGCGGAGGCGCACACCGACGAACGCGGTAGTAGCCTCCTTCGGGTCCTTTCCCCGTGAGAAATAGGTATCCGAGACGATGCTCATCTTCTTCAGATCCGCGGCGGTGAAACGAGTTGTCGCCGCGACCTTTCCGTTCACCGTGAAGTACGGCGATGCACCCGTGGTGCTCGGAGATGGCGTGGGTTTCGGCTTCGGCGTAGACCTCTTGGTCGTCGACGGCGTAGGCGTAGACACACTCGAGCCGGAGGGCGAGGAGCCGCCGGCCGAGGTGACCGGCGACGGAGTGGCCGAGGGAGATGCCGACGAATCGGACGAAGCAGAAGGAGGGAGGGAGGCCTGTTGTGAACGCCACCGGTACGCTCGCGGACGGGGTGGCGGTGCCCGGCACGGCATCGGCCGCGGGCGCCCGCCGCCCACACCCCCATACCGCACCGAGCGTCCCCACCAGAAGAGCGAGGATCGCTGCCGCCATAAGTACGGTCAGCCGGAGTCTGCTCCATCGCGACAAACCCCTCATGCGAAACACCTCACTTCGCTTACCTTGGTCGTTGTGGCCATGGTGGGCGCCACACTCACCGCGCCTCCTCGCCGGCGACAGCTCGCCGATCGCCGGCATCTCCGGAGGACGCCACGGCCGGCATCGCTACCTGACCGTCACGATGCACGTGGCTGTCTTCCCATTGCTCGTGCGGACGGTGATGGTCGCCCTGCCCCGCCTGACGCCGGTGATGCGGCCACTGCGATCCACCTTGACCACTCGTGAGTTGCTGCTCTTCCACGTGATCGTGTTGGTAGCCCCGGCTGGGTACACGCGGGCGCTGAGCTTGACCGTGCTTCCGCGCGCGAGCAGCTTGGTCCTCGGCAAGGTGATCCGCGTCGCGTTGACCGCCCTCGCCACCACCTTGACCGTGAAGCTCACGCGGCGCGATCCACTGGTCGCGGTGATGGCCGCGGTACCGCATCGCCTGGCGGTCACGGTCCCGTTCGTCGCCACCGTCGCCACTCTGGCGTTGCTGGTCCTCCAGACGATCGGGTTGGGCGCCAGGGCACCCGCCGCCTTGGTGGCGACCGCCCGCAGCGCCAGCTTGGAGCCCCTCGCAACGATCGCTCTACTCTGCGAGACGGTGGGCGAGGTGAGTACCAGCTTGGCCGTGGCGTCGACGTGCTCGATTTTCACCGCCAGCACGTCGGCAATCGCAACGCCGTCGCCATAGATCATGGTCTGCGTGCCGTTGGCGACCTTCGCCCCGTTGGTATCTTCCGAGTAGTAAGCCAACAGGTAGGCGCCAGTCGTAATCGCGGCGACGTTGAGTCCCGGGTCGACGGTCCCGCCGCTCGTGACCACGAACAGCTTGTCCTGAGGACAGATCCTCCCCCGCGCTTCATCGAGCAGCGCCTTGAGGTCGAGCCCGTGACCTACGGCAGTCGCGCCACCCACCTGATACGTCCTGCGATCGTTGCCCTTAGTCACAAGAGCGGCGAGTGTGAAGTGGCTCTTCTGCCGGACGGTAGGATCGTCGCTGTACGCGTCGGGCGCGTCGACCGTAAACGCCGGAGACGCGGTCGGCAACGATACCGAGTTGGCACCGGAGACAAAGCTACACTTGGTACTCTCCGACGGCTCCAGCTGCCCGTAGAGGAACTTGGTGAACGCTGCCACCGGAGTGGTTGCCTCGGCGGGGAGGTCGTCGAGGGTCGCCGCCTCGTCCACGTAGAGCGCGAGCAGAGGGTCGACACTATCGCCACTCACGGCTGCCGGCGTCAGGAACACGTACCGTGGCTGCCGCGGATCGAAAGTTACGGAATACCCGTCGCTGCCGGAGGTCACCGTAACCCGGTCGAGAGCGGCGATCTGACCATCATCGAGCCCCGCGGCCAAGAGCATCTGCCGCAGCGCGACACCGGAGCCAACCGCGAAACCATAGACAGGCGCGCCATGATTCTCGCAGTATGAATACCTGAGCGTCGCCCACAGGCCGCTGTATGGGCCCTCGGTGCCTCTGCTGTCCTTGAGCTGGCTCAGCTCGTCCGCGGTGATCCAGAAGGCATCGCCGCTGTAGGTCTGCATGCTCGCCGGCGCGTTCACGGCATCGCCGGCCACGATGATCCCAATAGGCTGGTGAGCGGTCGCGGGGATCTGGTTGCCAGCGGCATCGAGCACCGTCGCGGAATCCGCTGTGGCGACAAGACGGGCCGGAAAAGCAGAGTTGCCGTAGTCACCGTTGGTGCAGATGCGCACATAGGTGGGTTCGTAGAACTCGGCACCGGGAGCAGTGGGATCTCCCGTCTTGCATCCCTGTACGGGATCAGTCGCTAAGAGATAGTTGTTGGCAGGGTCTTTCACGTCGCCCACGAACAGCGCGCAAGCGTACGCATCGACGGCCGTTACTCTCAGCTTCCAGTTCTCGTCTAGCGTGATGCCAGACCGCTGCTCGACGTCGGCCAGCACCGTTCGCAGCCAGACGCCGCTCCACTCCTCGTTCTCCAGGGTGTACTGGTGGGTGACCTTGGAACCCAGCCTGCCAGCACCGCTGACGTCCGCCCACGAGTAGCTGTACGACCTCCCGGCCAGCGAGAGGGTAAACACCACCGTAGACGGGTCGCTGGGGGGGTCGATGGGTTTCGAGAGGGTCTTGGCGAGCGACGGTGCGGCCGCCGGCCCCAGCAGTACCACGGCGACCAGCACACACATCCCCAGCAGCTTCCACAACCCGGACAACCGGCCTCTGGCCGGCCGCCGAGCGACAGGCACGCGCCTCGATCTGCTCATCACTCCTCCACACTCGGCCTTCAAACATCAGCCCACTCTTCGGTCTTCACCGACCCCCCTGCAGCCCCGCGCAACGGGCCGTGGCTGCCGTGTGCTTCTCCGTAGCGCCTGAGCCCTGCGGCCCCGCGCAACGGGGCCGCAGGGGGGTCGGCCATCTGTCTCTTCGCGATCGCCATCTCAAGCTCGGGAGTCACCTCACTCCACTCCCGGATGCGCTCCTTAGCTCAAGCGAGACGTCGCGTTTACCTCACCACCGTCAATCGGAATGTGGCCTTCTTGCCAAACGTGGAGGTGACGGTGATGGTGACGGTGCCCGTCCTCGTCCGAGAAGCCGTCACCAGGCCCGTACTGCTCACGGTGGCGAGCCTCTTGTTCGAGGATTTCCAGGTGAACCGTTCGACCGTCACCGCCGGAGTCGACCTGCGGACCAACCTGATGCGCCCGCCACGCTTGATGGTCGCCGCACGGCTGCCAGTGCGCGTGGTGATCCTGAGCGACTTGACGATCGGCGCGTTCACGTCGATCCGGGCGACGGACCCCAGCAGGACGTTGCCGTTGAACTCGTCGATGAGCACGGGGCGGTTGTACACCCACGTGAAGCGCTTGCTCTCCGCGGTGTTGTTCGGGCACGACTTGGAGTGGCTGTCTTTGTACGCGACGAAGCAGCGACGCGCCGCGGCGTCCTTATAGAGCTTCTTCGCCCCACCGGTGCTGGTGACCACAACAGTGGTCACGTCGCCGGCCTGCAGGCCCACGAGATCGGCGGCGAAAGCGCCGGAGTACCGATACAGGTTCAAGTCGGTGTAGCCATAGGCATTCGGATCGACGCGGGTATCGACGAACAGCTTGCGCGTCGGGATGGGGATCGTGAACTCCGCCGTTGTCGGATCGATCGAGGAGGCGTCCACGCTGGCCGCGTCCCCCGTGGCAACGAGGCCCCGCACGAAGGCCAGATCGACGGGGATCTGCACGGTGTCCGGCGCGCTGGCGATGTCGTACTGGGTGAGCTTGGCACTGGTTCCGGAGACCCAGTTCTTGGTCAGCAGATAGTCGTTGTCCGTGTAGGTGAAGTTCACGACCTGCGTGCTCGTAGCCTTGGGCTCGACACGGATAATCTGGTTCTCCTCTGTCGCGCTGTAGGCCGCCACCGTCGGCGACTGCACGCTGATCTTCATGCCGGCCAGTGCACCGAGGACCGTACGACCCGGATTGCCCTTGCTGTCGAGGACGATCTGGTTGTCCCGACTGTCCGTGCCGGTCAGACGGTACGAACCGGCGGTGTCGTTGTTGTACGCCTTGCCATCGGGAGATACGGCGATGCCCATCATCATCTTCAGGACGGCTGAATTGGCGGCATCCGTCTGGCGGTATACACGAAGGTACTCGGGATACAGATCCTCCGCCCACTTGTACACGGCGTCGTTCACGTTGTACTTAGTAGGGTTGATGAACTCGGTTTTGATCTCGTAGGTGAGCAGCGGCTTAGTGGTGTCCCTCGCCGCGGCCAGCGTGTCGATGGAGCTGGCGCCGGTGGCGTGGAAGGCATCTTCCTCGAGGTACTGGATCGACCACGTCTCGTCTACAAGAAGCGGATCGCCGTAGACATCCACGAGGCTGTCGACGAGCTTGCCGATCGAGAACCCGTGGGCATGCGTCTTCGTGGCAACCGTGTGGTTGACGTAGTCGAACGTCCGCGCCTCAACACCGTACTTCGTCTTCAGCTCATCGAGGCTGAAGTAGTAGTACAGGCGATCGCCAGTGCCATCCGCGCCGGTGTTCACCGCGACGTAAAAGACGGACTTGGCGATCTGCGCGGTGGTCCCGCCTGGGGTCTTCTCGTAACTACCAGCGACGGCGGACGCGCTTCCCGCCATCATGATGACCAAGGCTGCCGCTAGAGCGACCGTCGCACTCAGCCTCGCGACTCGCTTGCACCTCGACTTCACTGCCCTCTCCCTTCGCTGGTCTTACCGCTCGCTAATCACCCCGGCCGCCAGAACCTCACTCGCCGGCCGCCATGGATGGCCCATCATGAATAGCGTTATACTGTGCAGAAGATAACGTGTTGGTCTACACGGCGTCAAGGCGCACGAGCAGACCGACAACGTTCGAGGACAGCTCCGGCAACCATCCGCAACGAAGGGACATCGTCGATGACCGGCAGCAGGAAGCACGTGGCAGTCATCGCAGCGGTGGCGGCTGTGCTGGCCGTCGCGGTTGTGGTGCTCGCGCAGGTCAACAGGTCCGACACCGTAGTCGAGCAGGGTTCGATCGCCATCACCCGGGGCGGAAGGACGCTCAAGGTTTTCACGATGGCGCAGGTGAAGGCACTGCCGTGCGTCCGAGCGGAGAAGACGATTCTGTCCTCAAGCCACGCCGACGAGCACGGTGCCTTCACGGGCGTGCCCCTGCGCACGCTCCTCGGAGAGATCAGCCCAACGCTGGCCGCCTCGGCCACGCAGATCGTCACGCGTGCCGTGGACGGTTACGTGTCTTCCCTGAGCGCCGACGAGGTGTCCGCCGACGACACCGTGCTGCTGGTGTACGCAAAGGACGGCCAGAGCCTGGGCACATTCAAGAACGGCGGGACAGGTCCCTTCCGCATCGTCATCCTGGGCGACCGGTTCGGGAATCGGTGCACCAAGTGGGTGAACGAAATCGAGATCCGATGATGCGCGCCCACCACGAGGCGCGCACGGCGACGGCGCTGCGCGTGTGTGACCTCTCCTATGCCTACCCCGGCGGCGAGTTCGTGCTGCGCGACATCTCCTGCAGCATCGCCGCCGGCGAGTCGGTGGTGCTCGTCGGATTGTCAGGCTGTGGAAAGACCACGCTCTGCCACTGCCTGAGCGGGCTAGCTCCCAAGGCTCTTGGAGGAACGTTGCGGGGGGCCGTATTCCTCGCCGGAGAAGACATCGCCCCGCTCCCGCTCTCGCGCCTCGCGTCGCGCATCGGCTTCGTCTTCCAGGACCCCGACAACCAGATGGTGACCACGACCGTGGAGGACGAGATCGCGTTCGCCCCGGAGAACTTGGCCATGAGCCCGGCCGAGATCCGCGTCCGCGTCAGCCGGGAGCTGGAGCGCTTCGGCATCGCCCATCTCGCGCCGCGCGCCCCGAACAGCCTCTCGGGCGGAGAGAAGCGCCTCGTGGCGATGGCGGCGGTGCTGGCCCTCGACCCCTCCGTCCTCATCCTGGACGAGCCGTTCACCCACCTCGACGAGCGCGGCCGTGTCCGTGTCCGCGAGGCGATCGCCGACATGCAGAGGGAAGGGCGCACACTGATCGTCGTCGAGCACGACCTGTCTCTAACCGATTTCGCGCACCGCTACCTCCTGCTCGCCAAGGGGCGGCTGGCCTCGGATACCACCATGCCCCCGCCGGCCTTTCTCGACCCCGAGCCAGACGCCGCCGGGAACACCCGCGTCGCTCAGTGCTCGCCCGCCAGGACTCTCCTGTGATAACGATCGACCGCGTCTCGTATGCGTACCCCGGCGCACAGCAAGCTGTACTCGACGAGTTCTCCGCCTCGTTTCCGCCCGCCGCTCTCACCGCCATCACCGGCGCCAACGGATGCGGCAAGACCACGCTGACGAAGCTCATGACCGGCATCGTGCGCCCCCTGGCGGGTCGAGTCACGATCGACGGCACGGACATCGCGCCACTCTCCTTGGCGGAAATCGGCAGCCTCGTGGGCTGCGTGTTTCAAAATCCGACGCACCAGCTCTTCTCCACGAGTGTGCGCGAGGAGGTGTCGTTCGGCCTCCGTAATCTGGGCCTCTCCGACGCTCAGATCGCGGAACGCGTTCGGCACGCCCTCACCTGCTTCGACCTTGAAGAGCGTGAGGACGATTTCCCCCTGAGCCTCAGCCACGGCGAGAAGCAACGCCTCATGCTCGCCGCGGTCCTCGCGCTGCGCCCCGCCTACATCGTGCTCGATGAGCCGACGACCGGCCTGGACGTGGTGCGACGGCGCGCCCTGGGGGTCTCCTTGCGTCAGATCGCCGAGAGCAACGGCTGCGGCGTGATCGTCGTCAGCCATGAGCGGGCGTTTGTCTCCCGCTACGCCAACGCGGAGATCCCCATGGTCCTCGCCGGCGTCGCCGGAGCGACACGCCGCGAGCGGCAGCCCGAGCCGCCGCCGCAGAGGCGGGGGGGAAAGGCGGGGGCTCCGCGCCTCGCCAGGATCGATCCCCGCGTGAAGCTCCTGCTCATGCTGTGCATCTCCACCCTGGCCGTGGTCTGGCGAGATCCGCTGTGGCTCGCAAGCCTGCTGGCCTTCACCTGTACCGTGCTGGCGGTCGGAGGCGTTGACCTCGGTACAGCCCTGCGCCAAATCAGAGGTGTCCTCGGCGTGGTCGCCCTCCTCTTCATCGTGCAGTGCCTCTTCGTGAGAAGCGGGCGCCCGTTGCTCTCCGTCGGCGCCGTCACCCTCATCACGGTCGACGGCGCCGCCACGGCCCTCGGCATCGCCCTGCGGCTCGTGATCGTGGTGTTCTCCGCCCTGCTGCTCCTCACCAGCGAAGCACGCGACTACCTTCTCGCCTTCGTGCAGTGCAAGCTGCCCTACGAGATCGCGTTCATGGTGATGACGGCGGCTCATTTCATGCCGATCCTCAGAGACGAGGCCCTCGACGTCTACCACGCCGTGCAGATGCGAGGCACGGAGATCGCGAAGACGACGCTCCGTGGCAAACTCCGCGTGTACACCAGCATGACTCTGCCCATCCTCACCGGAGCGCTCAGACGCGCTGAGCAGACTTCCATCGCCATGGAGGCACGGGCCTTCCGCGCCTGTCCGCGACGCACGTTCCTGCGCCGCCTGAAACTCTCCTCCGCCGACATCGTCTGCCTGGTGGCCATTCCGCTACTGACCGCGGCTTCGCTCGTGACGTCGATCATCATCTGAGGCGCCTCGCGCGCAGCGCGGGAGAGGCAGCGTCTGCCGCCCTACTCTCCCGTCGCCGGCGGGGCAATGCGGACCACACGCAGGCGGGTCCCGGAAGACGCGGGAGTTTCCGCGAGGCGCGAGTTCCAGGGCTCTCTGATGCCCACCACTCGCGCCTCAGGGGTGGGGAACAGCTGGAGGAAGCGAGGCACGAGCCAGGGGCGGACCACGACCACCGCCATGCGGTAGTGCCCCGCTAGAGCACGTTCCACTCCGCGCAGCGAGCCCCGGCGGTGCAGCAGCTCGACCGGCCCTACCTCGTCCACGAGGAGGAGGTCCGTAGGGCAGGCGCCGCTCAGGATATCGCTCACCCACGCGAGCGCCACCTCGCCAAGCTCCCATCTGGGCTCGCCGGCCGCGATCGCGCCGGGTGGCGCCTGCCGGGCGAGAAGACGGCGTTCACCGCTGCCCATGTCTTCCACCCAGCGCTCGGCGCCGTCTGGTCCAGCCTGCTCGAGCGCGGTTATCCCGCCCACTCGCAAGCCCACCGCGCGCGCCGTACGGGCCAGCGCGCGGCAGCGTGTGGTCTTCCCCGCGCCAGACTCCCCAGTGAGCACGAACAGACGCCGGCCGTCTGGCCCATGAGGCGTCATGATCATCTAGCTCATCACACCTGGCTCTTCCCTCGGCCCTCTGCGTCGCTGCGCCGCGCATCGCTCAGCAGACCATCGACTATCTCCGCCGCGCTGCGCACGAACTCCTCGCACTTCGCGGACAGCCCTCGCTCCTTCGCCAGCAGCGCGCCCTCGGGCGTGCTCACGTCGCAGCCCAGGAGCTCACGGCACACCAGCGTTCCGTGGCGACGCCGGAACTCGGCCATAAAGGAGGCGATGGCCGCGTGCGCGGCCGCGCGCCGTTCCCTCGTTCCGCATGCGTCGTCGCAGTACGCCAGTCCGATGAGCATCACTGCGCCGGTTACCACACCACATGTCTCCGCCATCCCCATACCGCCGCCGAAGCCGGCCGCGACGCGCATGGCTTGGCCTTCGGTGAGGCCATACCGCGGCCCGTAGGCACCCAGAACGGCCTGCGAACATGCGCAGTCACCGCGAAAGAGCTCAACCGCCACGTCCCTATCGCTCACGACGCACTCCTCTCGTGGGTACACCTCTTGCCGCGAGCCACTCCCTGCATCTCCCCCGCTCTTCGTAAGGTATGAGGCACGCGGCACCAGCTTCGCGTGCCGTACTGCAGCCCCCGAAGTCTACCTCGACAGTGGCGTGGAGCGAGCGGTACTCAGGCAAGGGCAGTCAGTACACAGCCCACACCATAGCGAGGTAGTTCGGCACAGAACCGATGGGCGAGGAGCGCGAGGCCCCTTAGCCCTCCCACGGTTTGCCCAGATAACGCCGGACCGTGCGCGGGCTGACGTCGCTGACGACCTCGTAGTTGATGGTCCCCAGCAGGTGGGCGATGTCCTCGCAGAGGATGCGCTGATCGCCCGATTCACCGATGAGCACCACCTCATCGCCCAGCTGGCAGCCCTGCTCGGGCAGCCTAACCGTCATCTGGTCCATGCTCATGGTACCGCTGATGCGACAGCGGTGCCCGGCGATGAGCACATCCCCGCGGTTGCTCAGCGCCCGGCAGACGCCGTCGCCGTAGCCGATGGGGACGATGCCGATGCGCGTCGGCTCCTCGGCGATGAAGCGCCGGCCGTAGCCCACCGATTCGCCCGGCTGGACCATACGCTCGCCGGCGAGGTAGGAGCTCCAGCGCATCGCCGGCCACAGGCCGAGGGCGTAGGGATCGCGGTTGCACGGATCCAGGCCGTAGACCGCGATCCCGCAGCGCACCATGTCGAAGTGCGAGCGGGGCTCACGCAGGGTGGCGGCGCTGTTGGCGATGTGGCAGAGCAGGTCGGGGTACTGCCGCCGCAGTACGGCGGCGAAGGCGGCGAAGCGCTCTAGCTGCACGAAGAAGAACTCAAGGTCGTCCCAGTCGGCGGTGGCGAAGTGGCTCATCAGGCCGATGAGGCGCGAGGGACCCTCGGCGACGATGGCGGCCAGCGCGAGCGCCTCCTCCTCGTTGACCCCCAGACGCCCCATCCCCGAGTCGAACTTCACGTGCACCAGGGCGCCCGCTTTGCGCGCCGCCTCGGCGAAGCCCCGTGACCAGGCGACCACCTGCGCCTCGGCGGCCACGGCGCAGTACAGCTCAGGGCCGGTCATGGGGCCGAACACCAGTACCGGCAGGGTGAGGCCGGCGGCGCGCAGCTGCTGAGCCTCGGCGACGGTGCTCACGCCCAACCACGCCGCACCGGCCTCCATGGCGGCACGCCCGACGGGGACCGCCCCATGGCCGTAGCCGTCGGCCTTGAGCACCACACACAGACGGCTGCCGCCGGTAAGCGCGGCGCTCAACAGCCCGACGTTGTGGCGGATGGCGTTCAGATCCACGTGCGCGACGGAACGCGCTCGCCCGCGAAGGATCACTGGATCACCTGCCAGTCGACGCGGCGAACACGGCGGGGAAGCGCCGCGATGACAGAGCCGTGGGGGCTGGGGACCACGGAGACGGGATTCACTCTGTGACAGCTCATAGATGTTGCCACCTCTCGTACGACCGTGTTACCTAGACGAAGTAAACGACGAACCGCGAGGCGGATTGTCGTGAGAAGAAAGTCAGCGGGAAGTGCGAGCGCGGCCGCGAACAGCTCACCCAGTGCGCCGCAAATCTGTACGTGCCGAGACACGTCCTCACACACAATCCCCCCCTCTCGGCCTCCTTGTTCGAGGCCGAGCCCCAGTCACACGCCGCGTCCGCCGTACCGGACGGTGCGCGACCTGCACGCGCGCATGCTAGTCCGCCTGCCCTCCGTGTGGCAAATGGGCATCGCCGCCGGCGACGTCTCTCTTCGCATCACGACTGCTCTTCCCTGCTCTTTCAGCGAGCAGGGGAGAGGACCGCGGCGCCTGACTGGCGTCAGGTCGGCCGCGAGCGGCCGCCATGCGCGAGGCCCAGGATGAGCAGAGCCGCCCCAATCACGAGGAAGGCGACCTCGGTCCGGGTGGGTTCCGCAGGCTGTTCCAGGAGGAGGATCTCGCCGACAATCCAGCCGATCAAGATGGCGCCCGAGAGCGCCGAGAGTAGCGGGCCGCGACGGTGGCGCTTGATCATGAGCACAGAGGCCGCTGCCGCACTGCCTCCGACGACGAGGGCCAGAATGATCCCTGGGATCAGATAGGTGTCGAAGGGGTTGTCGGCCAACCACGCACTCGGAAACCGGTCAACACCCGTGGCCATAGCGATCCCTCCTCCGACACCCGTCGCGCCAACGAAGACGTCGAGCGCGATCAATACCCACGTCACACGCAAAGAGCGCCGCGGCACGCCGTCTCTTCGGAGCACGTTCAACGACCTTCGAGAATGGAGTCGCTGATGAACCACCACAGCAATCCGGACCGATCTTTCGTCTGTGCCAGCGCCGCATTGATCAGTGACAGAGTCCCCCAGCCCACGGTGAAGCCGGCACTTACCTCGCTGCCCATTTCCCGCCCTCTCCCTGGTCGCTCCGCCGCGAGCCGCACGCGGCACGCGGACGTTCGCATGCCGCTGGCGTCCCGTTGATGGCCGCGAGCGGCGGCGCCTGCCGCCTACCTAACCTAGACATTCACGCGTCCGCAGGAAGTACACCTCGCCCCGTGGACACACACGAGGCCGCCGCATTCCAGGCACTTCCATCGCTCCCGTTCGGAGACGACGAACGAATCGAGCCCAAGATCGCGAACGTGCAGGAGGTTCTCCACCATGCTCATCCTGTACCTCGTGCGGTACCGTGCATCCAGTTGCCGGAGCCGCACGCACGGGAATTTGGCACAGGTGAAGCAGAACCCGCCCCCGTTCGCGGCAAGCTCTTCGCAGTTCTTAATGCGGCAGAGGGCGCAATGCTGTGGCTTTCTCGTATCGTCGCCGTTGCACCCGTCGCACCGGTTCTTCTCCCTGAGACAGGCGATGCAAAGGCCACAGTTCATTCCGCAGGGCGCAATCAGCTCAGCGCACAGCGACTCCGGAAGCATTGTCCCCCTCCCCGGTTGAGCCCTCGCGGACCAGCGAAGGCCACCAGTGCACACGTTACACTACGTACCAGCCATTCGCTCGTCCGAGCACACGGCACGTCTCCCTGCCCCCGCGAGGCTATCCGCCGTGGGCGATCGTTCAGCCCATCCCTTGGGTGCTACTTGGGCCCAAGAGTAAGGCCATAGAGAACCCCGAGGGCGAGCATCTCCCCTAGCCCCGTGGAGACCGTATACGCCGCTGTCTTTAGCGGGAGTCTGAACATCATCCATTGCGATACAGCGCTATTCACCACACGCAAAAACCACACAATGAGAGCGAAGTACACACCTTTCACGACACCAGTCTCGCTCGGCATACTCTGATAGACGAGCTGGAATAGCGCAGCCAGGATGAAACCGTACGCAAGATCGATGATCACCCCGGCTGCATAGTTCACCGACGATCTCGCGATCGGGCGATAGACGCTGAATACCCTGACCGCTAGTGGATTAGCGTTGATCAACCCATCCAGAAGGCAGAACAGGAGACCACTCGCGATGCTGACGACGATGAAAGTGAGCATCTTTGCTCCCTTCGGGTCCAGCGAGAACCCCAATAGTCAGACGATCCCTCCGGTATCGAATCCGGCGCCGACTACCGCTTGATCGTCTGCGACCCCCTGGCAGCCATGGCTCGTGCGTGACCCTCGAGCCCGAGTTGCTTTATCTGGTCGATGCAAGCAGCACGGTCGGAGCGAAATACCACCTGGAAGACCTTGGCCATGAAGTTGTTGAACTTCCTGCACGTCATCGGGTCTGGATACTCAGAGCATGAGGCACAGGATTGGATACCTTGGTCACCGCAGCATGACCTGATCTTGCACCACGTTGCCTTCACGTTCTGGTGACACCCTTGGCACTTACCGCGAAGGTAGGATTTACACGCCCCGCAGTACAGCCCACAGGATGCGACAAGCTCTGGCGTTACCTGCATCTCGGCCATCTGACCTCCTGAAAAAGAACCCGCACCATCTCTCCACGTTCGCTACAGCCGCGGACCACCGACTCGCTGGACGATGCGCCACGCGAGCAACGTAACCCATCGCGACGGTTCACGCTTCTGCCCGAACTCCCAGTCCTTCCACGGCGTCCAGACCGACTCCGGCGTGAACCGTCCCTCACCATCCGCTTTGCCCAGGAGTACGTCGACCATCTCGAGCAGCCGGGGATCGGCCACGAGCCACGGGAACCGCGAGAGGACGTCGAGTACGTGCAGGAGGTCGTACCAAACGAAGGGCGCCTTGAGCTTGCGGAAGTCGGTGCCCATGTAGAACAGGTAGGGATGCCGCGACCTGCTCTCGCTCCAGAGCGTCAGGAGGGCCTCGGCCCCCGCGCGACAGGCGGGCCCGTCGCGTAGATCGTCGAACTCCGCAAGCGCCTTCAGCATGGCGAGAGTGGCGAACGGGCAGGGGTCGGCCTTGCGCCCGGGCCCCCGGAACGTCCCCAGCTCCTTTGAGACCGCGCAGGGCCAGCCGTTGTCTCGTACCAGGTCGCGCAGATACTCGACGGCCGCCCGGACCGGCGGCCGTCCGCCCGCGCCCATCTTTGCCAGCGCGGAGACCACCAGCGGAGCATCGCAGAGCGCCCATGCCCACGTGTCCACGCCGGCGCCACCGTGGTGCTGCGCGACGTTCAGAGGAAGCTGAAACGGACCCTCGTCCGCCTGGTGTCGCAGGATCGCCGAGACGATCTGCTCGACTCCCTCGTCCTCCGTTCGCAAGCCCAGGTCGGCGACAAAAGTCAGCCGGTGGAACGGCTGGCTGGCGCTCTTGTGGCTGGCGATAACCGTACCCGGCCACGCCGTCAGCCCAGCCACCAGGCCAGCCAGCCGCGGGTCCAGGAGCATGGACTCGCGAGCCAAGCGTACCGCCGCCTCTTCCGCGACCTGCCCCAGCAGATCCACTCTGGTCCTGTACTCGATAAACGGCTCGCCCTGAAGCAGCCAGGCGACGGGCGCCTCCATGACCCTCCCCCTCTCGCCAGTTCCTACCGTGCCGAACGTCCTCGCGCTCGTGCCACGCTTAATCCAAGCGGGGCGCCCGCGCGCTCAGCGCGCACCGCGCTTCTTGATCCGGATCGAGAGTTCGATGACGTCTTGCCCGGCGAAGCGGGAGGCACGCCGCAGGAGCGTCTTGTCCTTGCCCAGAAGATCGTCGACCAAGTTTGCCAAGTAATCCCTGTGCCCTTTGGAGAGCGGCTGCAGGGCTGGATCGGCGCCCATCTCGCGGCGGATGCGCTTTCTGCTCGCCCGCGCTAAGGCGCCCTGTTGGTACTCGTTGTACGTGCTGGCCAGCGTGTGCGTAGCGGCCGGCAGGTACTTCAGGCACAGCCACAGCACGATGAGGCGTTCGGGCGAGCCGAGCACGTCCAGGGCCTCGCGCGCCAGAAGCTCAAGCGAACCGGGCTGAACTTCGGCTATCTGCAGATGCCCCGACACACGCTGGGCGTAAGAACGGTACCCTTCCGGAGTGAGCCGTCCATACAGGTGGTCGATGAGCTCCAGGTACGCGGCCAGATCGCGGGCGGACAGATCGACGTTCCTCGTACGGATAGCCAGCTCTACGATGTCGTCCTCCCGGTAAGCGGATAGAAGGAGCGCCGCCAGCTCCCGTACCGTACCCCCCAGCCGTGATGTGTGTAGTTCTCCCGCACCCATACGCCTTCACCCCGTTGAGCTCGCGCGGGCAGCACCGGTAGCGCTACCCCAGCACCCCCGAGCCGCCCGCCTAAACGCATCCGGCAGAGGCTAGACTACCGCAACAGGCACGGCGACACAGTACACAGTACAGCAACGGCCCTATTCTCACTCCGTGGTGGTCTATCGTTCCCCCTAAAATGGCAGCAGGCTTTCCTCCACCCACTTCGCGGAGGGTGCGCGCGTTTGCGCCCGCGCCGCGTAGTATCGCCCAGATGAGCGCGCGCCCGGACGGCTGGAGGCCAGCCAACACACCGGCATCCTGCGTGCCAAGCGCTGGTCCGTACACCAGCGGCAGATGACGCCACGCCCGCGGGCGACGGCGGCGCAGGAGCTCGGCCAAACCGTCACGGGAGTGGTTGATGCGGAAAACGGGTCAATCGCCATCCGTAGCATCAACGACGACCTGATGCTCTCGTGTCGCGAGATCGACACCGACGGTGATCATTTTGCCTCCTCGGTGATTGCTTAGCCAACCGAGAGCAAATCATCGACAGCATGAGTTTCGTCTCGTCATCCACAAGGTCATACTTGGACAACGCCAAAGTCTTCACAGCACGCCGCTTCCGCGTCGCCTGCCGCGACTACCAGCTGGCGCAGGAGTTCATCACGCCCTACATCACTGGTACAACGAGCATCGTCTCCATCAGGCGCTCGGCCACCTGACTCCGCATCAGCACAGAACTCAACAACTACAGGCGGTAGCTTGAGATGAGGGGAGCACTACAACCAGTGAACTTCACCCAATCCAGCGATGAACGCAGACCGATCAAACTGGCCCTGCGCGGGTAGTTTCAGCACCATGTTATAAGACAGGTTTCGTTACTTGATTGCTTCAATGTACAAAGATATCTTAGGATGTGTCTTGTCGAAGAGATCAGTATTTCGAAGTGGAGCCAACAGACTCTGCCCCCAACCAGATACATATGGGTTGTCAAATCCTGAATTCTTAAGCATTGATATAGCCTTCCTCCTTGTCCACCAATTGATATGGTTTCCAGGATGATCTGAATTATACTTGCATTTGCTGGTGAAAAAGCTCAGTATGGATTCGTCAGGATTAGTCTCGAATAGATCTATTATCTCTGAATCAGAATACTTTTTTGTCGGGCTGTCATCTATGTCTATCTCGCAAAGCTGGCTTGCGAATCTGTGCAGAAATAGCTGATGGATTGATGCCTTTGATAGAGGCATCTTGTATAGATGCTCCCACGAGCCGTTTCTACTGTAGCGCTCCACCCAATAGAAGAAATTGACGTCATTCCTCTTGTAGGCTTCCATAGCAAGCCAAGAGTCCGGAGTTGTTATTCTTATGACACCTCCCGGTTTAAGTATTCGCCATGATTCTTTGAAAAGGTTTGATGCAGCTTCATCACTTATGTGTTCAATTGTATGAGACGAATATACAATCTCGGCTGATGAATCGGCAATCGGTAGCGGCGACAAGTCCATTAGATTGAAATTGATGAATGGATGATTCTGAATTCTACTGTAGTGTTCTGACTCATAATCAATATTTGTCCAGTATTTGTGGTAGAACAAACCAGCGCCGATATTATAGAATTTTCTGGCTTCCAAGCTTTCTCTAGGAAACAAGCGATACAGCTCATCGTCATGCTTCGGCTCTCTTTCGGTTCTCACTAGTCTGTAACCACGATTTCTCAAAATAGAAACAGCTATCCTTTTCATAGTCCCCCCATTATCAGGCACGTACTCGCGCCGTTGTTATCGGCTATTTTACGCTCGTATAACGCGTGCGGAATAACCTGCGGCGCGTAAGGAGGCTGTCTGGTCGATCCCATCGCCTAGTGGCCACTCTCTCGCCTTATGTCAGCTCGCCTTCTCCAAGCATTCCGCGATGCAGATCTTGATGAGGAACTGGCAGGTGACACCCCACTCGGCGGCCTCGCGATCGAGGGAAGCAATCATCCACACGGGGCAGTCGACGTTGACGCGGCGTTGTTCGCGATTGGGGCGACACGCCTTGTCGAGCTTCAGCTCCGAGGTGATACCCTCACCGTTGTCAAAGCGCTTGCCGAACTCGCTCGCCTTCATAAATCGCCGCCCCCTTGGGGCGTGAGTAGCTCACGGAGACCAGCTGACAAGATGAGTCGCCGTAGGTGATGAAGGCAGACCAGTACCTGTCGCCTATCACCACCATCATCAGGTAGTACGCCTCAACCTCACTCTCAGTGAAACCTTCGACGAACACCTCATCCTATCCTGCCCCTCTGATTCTTGAAACCACCCTTAGTACGCTTTCATGATGAGTACGGGGAAGGAGTGGCGTTCATGACCGACGTCCCTGACGAGGTGCAGTGCTGGACGGCGAAGCAAAGCGGCAGTGGCCCTGGGCATCGTCAAGGGTGAGACCTCTGCAGGCACCCGACCTTCGGCTACCGCAAGCTCTGGGCGCTGCTGTGGTACGGAGAGGGCCTGCTCGTGAACCTCAAGGCCGTCTGCCGCATCCTGCGTGCCAAGCGCTGGTCCGTACACCAGCGGCAGGTGGCACCACGCCCGCGGGCGGTAGCGGCGCAGGAGCTCGACCAAACCGCCACGGGAGTGGTTGATGCGGAAAACGGGTCAGTCGCCATCCGTAGCATCGACGACGACCTGATGCTCGCGTGTCGCGAGATCGACACCGACGGTGATCATCTTGCCTCTTCGGTGGGCGCCAACCGACCGAGGGCAATCATGGACAGCACGAGCTTCGCCTCTTCTTGCATACCGTCATACTCGATAGCGGGCTCATCTTCATGGCACGCCGCTTCCGCGTCGCCTGCCGCGACTACCGGCTGGCGCAGGAGTTCATCACGCCCTACACACCCGAGCAGAACGGCATGATCGAGCGCTTCTTCCGTTCGCTGAAAGAGGAGTGCGTCTGGCAGCACAACTTCGCCGAGTACGTCGAGACACGCGTGGCGATCAGCCAATGGATCCACTGGTGCAACGAGCATCGTCCCCATCAGGCGCTCGGCCACCTGACTCCGCATCAGCACAGAACTCAACAACTACAGGCGGTAGCTTGAGATGAGGGAAGCACTACACCAGCCGCAACGCTCGCGATCAGCAGCAGAGCGTCCGCCGCGCGAGAGGTGCGGCGGCACAACCAACCGTACCCCCTCATGTTCCGCTGCCGATCGCAAGCGTCTCGTAGCTCTCGCCTTTCTCGTATCCCAGCCTTCGAGCTAGCTTCGCCGACTCGCTGGTCGCCGCCAGCCACTTCGGTTCGATACCGTTCCTCAGACAGTACAGCACCAATCGCGCGCCCACACTCGTACCCAGCCCCCTGCGCTGAAACCCCGGTGCGGTGTTGATCTCTACATCGATAGCCCCGTTACACGCTGCCATTGAAGCCGCCGCGCTGACGACTCTGTCATTGTAAAGAACACAATAACCAATACCTCGCCTTAGGTAGTCATCTCTCGATTGGAAGCCATCGAAGAAATATGTAGTACCTAAATCAGATATCAGGCGATCAACTAATTTGTCATCTATTCTGACGAGACGAAAACCCGGTGGAATCCCTCGAACGAGTTGAATTAATTTATTCCCATCTAAAGAATGCGTCAAAAATTCAGTGAACGATACCGCCTCACTGCAGCTAAGCTCATCTCGCAGAAGCCGCCGCCACTCGGTATTCTCAGGAGTAACGTAGGAAATCTTCCTATAGTGCAATATATCTGCTGTATGTGGTGTACTAGAACTTCCACCGAGTACTGTAAATGGTCCTACATCAAGATGTGCTACCGATGGGTAATCTCTTGAATCAGCATAAGCAACGCCAGAATGATCTTCCAGTACGCTGTTCATGACAACCGTGTCATACTTATGTTCTTTGAACAGCGGAAAAAGTACATCTCGATTGATTACTTCAACTACTGCCACTGTAGTCACTCGCGTAACACCTCTTCAGGGGAGAAGACGAGGTATCCCCGTCCACCGTGATCATGATGACTCGCGGTTAGGGATGTACCGCCTGTACCTCACATCCCCAGGCTCAAGCTTCAGTACCAGCAACTGACGGATGTCCCGCACGTCTTCCGCCGATTCCACGGGGAGGAAGAGCCACTTCCCCTCCGGATAGAGCTTGGCCCTGGCAAACGCCTCGCGAGCACGTTCGCCGAGCTTCATGCTCTGAACTCGCTCGACGGCCACTCGGCTGAGGTTGATTTGGACAGTGAACCCACCTCTCGCCGGATAGAGCGACGTGAGGAGTTTTCCCCGAACACGAAACCTGAGCGCCCAACCGTAGTTCTTGCCGTAGAGGAAGACGAGATCTTCGCTCGTCTGATAGGAGGCTCGCAGGAAGCGGATGAGCTCTTGCCAGACCGGGAGTCTGACGCCGATCACCTCGCGGATGGCGTCTTCCGTGGGGCGCTGCTTCCTATCCGTGAAGGCGCCAACGCTCATGGGTTGTCCCTTCCTCGCCACTGAAAGACCGTATCACCATGGGCAGTCGAGCGACAGAGGCGGACTCGGCGACGCCGCGGCGAGTCCGCCGCCCCTCTAGTTGGAGGCTTGAGGGGCGAGGGCACCGACGGGCGAAGTACCAACCGGCGCCGCCACGACTCCGTTGCCACCCTTGGCCTTGGCCTCGTAGAGAGCCGTGTCGGCAACCTCAATGAGATCGGCGAGCGTGGCCGTCGACCCCCCGCCGCAGACAACGCCGATGCTCACCGTCACCTGCAAGGGGTCCTCCGTCTGCCAGACGACGAGGCGCTCTACGGCGCGGCGGAGTCGCTCGGCCGCGGCGAGCGCCTGTTCCACGCCGAGGTTGGGCAGCACCGCGGCCAGCTCATCGCCGCCGTAGCGCCCCAGCAGATCGAAACTGCGTAACTCGGCACGGCAAGCGGCAGCCACGGCGCGCAGCAGCTCATCGCCGGCCAGATGGCCGTGCCGGTCGTTGATCGCTTTGAAGTGGTCGAGGTCGAGGAGCATGACCGCGAACGGACGCTCCGTGCGAAACGCACGGTCGATCTCTTTGCTCCCCAGCTCGAGGAGATGGCGGCGCGTGGCCAGTCCCGTGAGCTCATCGGTGGTTGCCAGCCGGCGCGCATCACGGAGACGATCCATGCTCGCAGTGACGTCACGCAGCACGATAGCTTCGCCCAGGCACCGACCCGCACGGCCCAAGACCGGCGTGGCCGATACGGCGAGGTAGCATCGCCGGGCGGCGCCCGAGGCCCCTGGCGAACCGATCCTGAGTGCCGCGACGGTCTCCTCGGAGACCGTCGCGGCGGACGCGGCAAGCGCAGCTGACGACTGCGCGGCTACTTTCGCAGGCCGCGCGGCGGTCAGCGCCCGCAGGAGCTCGGCACGCCCGGCCAAGACCACGGTCAGCGAACGCCCGAACGCCTCTTCGCCGAGCTCCGGTAGCATGCTCACCGCCGCGGGGTTGTAGTCGACCAGACAGCCAGCCGCGTCGCAGACGATAACGCCATCGACGAGCTGTTCTACCACGGTCTCACGAGCGAGTGGCGTGATGCTGAACAGACGGCCTTGGACCAACGTCACACCCAGCAGGATGGCCGCCAGCGAGAGGCTCGCCATGGCCGGATTGAAGTTGGCCCAGGGAAGCACTCTGGCGACGAACAGCGTGCCGGCCAACAGCGGCAGGCTCGTCGCCCCCAGTAACAGCCGCGCACGGACGCGGATCTCCCGCGGGCCGCGGAGTGCGGCTTGGCCCAAGCTGAGGAGCGCGATGCTGAAGAGACCGTAGGCGAACGGCACCCACGCACCGTAGTAGAGAGCACCATAGTCGGCAGCCACCAGAGGAACTGCCCCACTCGTGTCGAGAGCAGGATGGCCGCGGAACAGGTGACCGGGGTTGGTGTAGACGCAGACGACGATCGCCGTCGCTGCCAGGCTCAGCAGCCCCAGCAGCCACCGCGGCAGCGCCGGTCTTCCCACCGCGATGCGCACGGCCACCAGCCAGAGCACGGGCAGGACCGTGGCGCCGATGAACTGTACGTTAGCCCACACGAGCTTCTCGGCCAGGTGGGGTACGGCGAGTTCGCAGATGTATGCCACCGTCCAGAGCAGCAGGACGGCGAACACGCCTCCGAGCCAGGGGGCGACGGGCGTACGGCGATTCCAGACGGCCAGCACCGTCAGGCCGAAGAGCACGGTCGCAGACACCGCGTGAGGCAAGAGAACGAGATGATAGGCGAGCATCGGTGTGTGCACTGCTATGAGGACTGATTCGGTTCGATGAACAGAGAGAGGGCGTCGCCACCCCCTACTCTAAGAGCATCGGCGGTGGTCAGCGAAGACTTGAGTTTCCGGTCGCCCCCGCGAGCACCCGGCATCCCGACTCGACGCGCCGGGTACCGTTACGAGCCGACGAAGATGATGACCTTGCTGCCAACGTCTACCCGTTCACCCGCCGCTGGATCTTGATCGACCACAGAGCCAAACGGCTCGCCACCCGGCATGGGAACCACCTTCACCTTGAGGCCCAGGGCCTCCAGGGTGGCCTTCGCCGTGGCCTCATCCATGGTGACTACGTTCGGCACGTCGACCTGTGGCGTGGGCGTAGGTGTAGGCGTGGCCGGGCCGGCGCTGATCACCAGGTTCACCGCGCTGCCCTTGTCCACCATAGTGTCCGCCACGGGATCCTGCCGAATCACCTGCCCCGCGGGCACGGTCTCGCTGTTCTCGGTGACCGCGCTACCCACCGTGAGCCCCTTGGCCGTGAGCTCCGCAGCGGCATCAACCTGCCTGAGCCCCGTGACGTTTGGCACTTTGACCCGGGGGACGCCGGTGCTCACCCAGTACGTGACCGTCGAGCCACGCTCGACCTGGACGCCCGCTCCAGGCTCCTGCCGGTATACCTCTCCGACTTCAACCTTGTCGGAGCGCCCGCTCTTTCGCTCCGGCTTGAGCCCGTTGTCCTGGATCCAGTCCTCCACGGCTTGAGCCTTCCACCCACTGAAGCTCTCGAGCTTGATGGTGCGAGTGCCACGGCACACCCAGATATCGACGGTCTTGCCTTTTCCGAGCTCGATATCCGGCTGCGGCTCCTGCCGCGTGACGAAACCCAACCGTACCTCGTCGGAGTAGTCGTCGTGAGCCTTCACTTCGAAGCCAGCGTCGGTCAGCTTGGCCGTGGCGGCGGCCTCGCGCAGACCCTCCACATTAGGCACCAGCGCGCTCCCGCCAAAGAGCCGGTCAACAAGGAAGAAACCGCCGACCACGGCGGCGATGGCGGCGGCGGCCAGCAGCACGAACAACCAGGTGGGCGCGCCGCGCCGCCGCGGCTCGCGCCGGCTGGCCGCGGTGCGCGTGGCGGCGGCACGAGTGACTGTCTCGCCGCGACGCAGTACCTGAGTCGCCTGGTCGCCGGCGATGCGGGTAGCCAGAACCTGTGTGCGTTCGGCGGCGGCGTCGAAGGTAGCCGCACGCAGCGGCCCACCCGTCTTCGCCGCCCGCAGGTCCGCCGCGAACTCCGCGGCGCTGCCGTACCGCCTGGCGGGGTCCTTGGCGAGCGCCTTCAGCACGATCTGGTTGAGCGAGTATGGGATGCCGGGCACACGTTCGGCGGGTTCTGTGGGCAGCTCGTTCACATGCTTGAGCGCCACGGTGACGGCGCTGTCTCCTTTGAACGGCACACCGCCGGTGAGCATCTCGTAGAGCACGACGCCAACCGAGTACAGATCCGAGCGTTCGTCGACGGGCTCGCCCCGTGCCTGCTCCGGCGCCAGGTACTGGGCCGTGCCCAGGATAGAGCCAGCCTCGGTCATCCCGGGGTCGCCGGCTTGCGCGATACCGAAGTCGGCCACCTTGGCGCGACCCTCGGCGTCCATGAGGATGTTCTGCGACTTGATGTCCCGGTGGATGACGCCCTTGGCGTGAGCGGCCGCAATGGCGGCCAGCAGCTCCAGGGCGATGCCGGAAGCTTCGTCGAGGCCGAGCCGTCCGTTCCGCCGTATACGATCCTTGAGCGTCTCGCCCTCGACGTACTCCATAACGATGTAGTTTTGCTCGCCAGCCTGGCCCCAGTCGTACACGGCAACGATGTTGGGGTGGTTCAGGCCAGCGGCGGCCTTGGCTTCGCGCCGGAACCGCTCCACGAACTTGGGATCTTCGACCAAACGCTGATGGAGCACCTTGATGGCCACCCGGCGCCCGAGCGTCGTGTCTTCCGCGAGGTACACGTTAGCCATGCCACCGCCACCGAGCGTACTGAGGACTCGGTAGCGACCGCTGAGTATGTGTCCGGGCTGCATGTGGTCGGTCAAGCGCCTACACTCCCTGAACTGGCTGCTGTCTGTGGGATTCTACTCTCAGGGCAGTCTCCCCTGTTCCAGCGCCACGCGAAGGACGGCGGCGGCGAGCGGCGCCGCGACCTCGCCGCCGGTGGCCGCGGTGTCTTCGATGGTCACGGCCACCGCTACACGCGGCGCATCCGCCGGCGCGAACGCGATGAACCAGGCTTGGTTGGTCGACCGCCCCGTCTCCGCCGTGCCGGTCTTCCCCGCGACCGGGATGCCCGCCAGCGCCGCCGCCGTGCCGGTGCCCGCCCGCACTACCTGCTGCATCATCCGGTTGAGGGCGGCCGCCGTCTCCGGCGTGAGCGCTTGTTCCACCCACACCCGCGGTTCTGCCTGGCTGATTACGCGACCGCGGAAGTCGGTCACCCGCTCGACCAAGTAGGGCCGCATGAGGCGGCCGTCGTTGGCGACGGCCGCCGCCACCAGGGCCATCTGCAAGGGACTGGTCATTACCTGCTCCTGGCCACAGGCCGCCCATGCCACGGCCAACTCATCCATGGCGCCGTCCGGCTCCACGAGGGTGGCCGCGCGATAGCGGCCGCTCGTAGCCACCTGCCCAGCGGGCAACTCCAGTGGTGGACGCTGCCAGAATCCAAAGGCTCTCATCCCCTCCACGAGCCCCTCGCGCCCCAGCTCGACGCCGACGCGCCCAAAGACGGTGTTCACCGAGTGCGTGAGGGCGGCGGTGAAGTCGAGCTGCCCAAACCGCTCACGATGGTAGTTGACCACGCTGCCGCCCGCTACGCCGTAGGTACCGGTATCGGTGAAACGCGTGCGCGGCGTTACCACGCCGGCGTCCAGTGCGCTCGCCGCCGTGACCACTTTGAATGCGGACCCGGGCGGGTAGAGCGCCTGATTGGCGCGGTCGAGCAGCGGCGCCCCTCGCGACGTGCGCAGCTTCCGCCAGTCCTTCTCCAGCGAGACGGCCGAGAAACTCGGAGCGCTGGCCGAGGCCACAACGGCTCCACTCGTAGGATTCACCACGACGATCGCGCCACGCTTGCCCGCCAATTGCCGCTGCGCCTCGCGCTGCACCGTTGGGACCAGCGTGAGCGTTACGTCGGCGCCACGCCGCGGCAGGCCGAGGAGCTGGTCCGCCCAGCTCCGCAGGCCGAGCTCGGCGGCGCGACCGCTGAGCACACGATTCATGCTCTCTTCGATCCCGCTGCGCCCGTACACCGCGCTGCTGTACCCGACCACGTGAGACGCCAAGTTCCCGCTGGGGTACGTGCGGTAGTAGAACCCGGAGTGCTTGCGTACCCCCGCGATCACACTGCCGTCCCACGCCAGGATGCGGCCGCGGCGCACGCGTAGCTCCTGAGCCACGGCGAGCCGATTCTGCGGCTTCTTCTCCAGCGACGGCGCGGCCGCCACTTGCAGGTACGTGAGGTTCACAATCAAGATCAGGAACAGCCCGACGGCCACCAGGAACACACGGCGAACGGCGACGTCCATGGCCTACTTCCCCTCCGCCAGACGCAGGCGCTCGGCGACACTGCCCCCACGAATCACGTTCGTTCGATGACTCACCATGAGCAGCAGCGCTACCAGCATGAGGTTCGCCAGCAACGAGCTTCCCCCGTAACTCAGGAAGGGAAGCGTAAGGCCGGTCAGCGGGATCAGTCGCGTTACGCCCCCGATGATGATGAAGGTCTGCAGCGCGAAGGCGGCGGTCAGTCCGGCGGCGAGCAGCTTGGAGAAGCCGTCGGTAGCCAGCAGGGCGATGTGGAAGCCGCGCCAGCAGAAGAGGAGGTAACAGAGGATGATACCCACCGCGCCGAGCAACCCGAGCTCGTTCGCCAGCGCGGCGAAGATGAAGTCGGTCTGCAGATCTGGCACCACCGGCGTACCGTCGGAGAACAGGAGGAAGCCGCGTCCCAAGCCGCTGCCGGCGATTCCGCCGTCGGCGATGGTGAACAGCGACTGCAGGAGCTGGTAGCCGCTCGTCTCCGCGCGCGACCAAGGGTCTAACCAGATGTCGACGCGCTGCTGGACGTGTGGCACGAGGTGCACGGTCAACGCCGCGCCGCCGGAGAACAGCAGCGCGCTCGCGATCACGTACCCCAGCCGCGAGGTCGCCATGTAGAGCATCGCGATGAAGACCGCCATCACCAGCAGCGACATGCCGAAGTCCTTCATGAAGACCAGGAGGAACAGAGAGAACGCCCACAGGAAGACCAGGGGGCCAAGCTGCTTGGCCGCGGGAACTCGGAGCCCGAACAGCCGCCCCGTCGGCATGCTCAGCATCTCCTTGACATCGTTAAGGTAGCCGGCGAGGAAGACGACGATGGCGATCTTGGCGAACTCCGACGGCTGGAACGAAAGCCCCGCGAAGCGGAGCCAGAGCTTAGCACCATTGACCTCGGTACCTACGACAATGGTCACCGCCAGCAAGAGCAGGCCGGCCACGCCCATGAGGTACTTGACTCCGTTGAGCCTCAGATGATCGCCTACCACGAAGACGGTGAGCATGAACACCACCGCCGCCACCACAAGCCAGCGACCCTGCAGAAGAGCTAGCGGAGGCCGAATACGGTAAATCTCGGCGAGACCCAGGGCGGCGAGGAGCGCGGCGATGGGGAGCAGATAGGGGTCGGCCTGCCGCAGGCGCAGGCGCACCACGAGGTGCAGCATGGCGAAGATCGCGGCGAAAATCAGCCCGTAGAAGACCGACCAGCGATTGATCTCGCGGAAGCGACCGGCGTACACAGAGAGATAGGAGGCAATGGCGACGGCGGCCGCCACGAGCAGGAAGATCAGCTCTCGATTCCGGCGGCTCACCGCCCGCCTCGACGCCACCATGACCTACGCCGCGGTGCGCGATCGTCCGTGCTACCAAGTGACCCACCGTCGACGCCACTGGGATCGTCGGGGGAGCTCGCCGCCTCGGATCGCCGATCGTCGTCGAGGGCAACGCTCTGGCGACCGCCCTGCGCGCCCTCGAGGAAGCGCACGACTACCGCCGTCACGTTATCCGGTCCGCCACGGCGAAGAGCCTCGTCGACCAGTCGCCGCGCGGCCTTCTGCGGGTCGGTCACGCCCAACGCTTTACGCAGCTTCTCGGGCGATACCGGCCCACTCAGGCCGTCACTGCACAGGAGCAATACGTCCCCCACCTCGACGTCGATGGACTGGGCGTCGATGTCCGCCTCCGGCTCGGTGCCCAGCGCCCGGCTCAGAACACTGCGGTACGGGTGCACCACGGCGGCATCCGCGGCGAGACGACCCTCACGCACCATCTCGGCCACCAGCGAGTGGTCTTGTGTGAGCTGCTCGAGCTGGCCGCCGCGCAGCCGGTAGAGGCGGCTGTCGCCAATATGGACCGTGGCGGCCCGTGTCCCGCACAGCATGACCGCCGTCAGCGTTGTTCCCATGCCGTGCCGGGCGCGTTCGTGTTCCGCCGCCTCGTAGATGCGCCGGTTGCCCTCGCGCGCGGCGGCACTGAGAATCTCGACGGCGTCGTCCGGCTCGCCCTCGCATTCGCCACACAGCTCGACGAGCGTATCCACCGCCAGCCGAGATGCCACTTCGCCGGCGCGCGCGCCGCCCATGCCGTCGGCGACGGCGAACAGCGGCGCGCGCGCCACGTAGGAATCTTCGTTGCTCTCGCGCTGCTTCCCCACATCGGTCGCCGCACCGTACGCGATGGCGAGTTCCACCGTGCCCCTCACTCCTCGTACCGCAAGACGGTCTCGCCGATGCGCACGCGGGCGCCCGGACGCAGGGTTGCCTCGCTCACCCGCTCCTCGTTTACGAACGTCCCGTTCGTACTCCCCAGGTCCTCTACCACGTAATGGGCGCCGCCGGGCACAGCGGCGCCGGGCACGATGCGGGCGTGCGTCGTGGAGGCGTACGCGTCGTCGAGGACGACGTGGTTGTCTTCTGAGCGGCCCACGGTGACCAGGCCGTGCAGCACCAGCTCGGTACCGGGAGCCAGGGCCGAGCTACGCTCTACGATCAGCCGAGGCCGTGGTTCGGCCACGGCGCGCGACTCACCGTGGTCGTGTTCGTCCGGCAGACGCCCGGCGCCGGGAGGCAGTTCCTCGCCGAGCGGGCTCCATTCGACCTGCGACACCGGCGATGGCGGTGGAGCGGCCCCTGCGCCCTTGGTACCACCGAGGTCGTGCGTAGCGGCGCGCGCGACGCGCCAGATGAAGAGGTAGAGCAGGATGAGGATAAGGACCTTCAGTGCGAGAAGGACCGCTTCTAGCACAGCCGCCTCTCGAAGCGAAGCTCCGTAGCTCCCAGCTCGATGCGATCGCCCTCCTTGAGGGCCGCGCGCTTTACCGAACGGCGGTTCACCAGCACGCCGTTCGTTGAGTCGAGGTCGTTGATGACATAGGACTCGCCCTCGCGGCGCACTTCCGCGTGCTGCCGGGAGGTATTGGGGTCTTGGAGCACGATGTCGCAGCGGCGGCTACGCCCGATCACGGTGCGCTCGGCAGTGAGCATGTGTACCTGGTCGCCGACCACGAGCACCCCGCACCACTCCGCGCGCTGCGAGGCGACCGGCGCCGCCGGTGCTGGAGCGACCACGGTCTGCGCGAAGCCTTGCGGCGGCGCCCCGGGGGCTAGCTCGGGCTCCGCCGCCGCCTCAGTACGCGTGGCAATGCCGAACTCCCCCAGCTGCAGCTCGTCGTCCGCGAACAGCTCGATACGCGGCGTACTGATGAGTGTCCAGCCTTCGCGCTGAGCGTGACTGACCAGATAGGCGGACAGCTCACGCAGGAGCGACACCTCGATCGACCGGAAGTGCTCGTAGTCCTGAGGAGACAGGTAGACCTCGTAGACATTGGGAACATAGACGCGCGAGACACTCACCGTCTTGTGGTCGCCCATCTCCTTGGCCAGCTTGTGCGCCAGCTCCACCGGCTGCACACTGGCTTTGAACGCCCTGCCAAAAGTGCCTTCAACGGCCTTCTCAAGCCTGCGTTCGATCCTCTTGAACACGCGCGTGCATCCTTTCCGCGTCCGTAACGGGGAAGCCGCCTCCTCTGCCACGTTGAGAGCGTGTGCGACGCCCCACTATCGCCGCCGCGAGGCGAGGCTCCTCACACCTTGGCCGACGGCTAACGCACGATGCCGCCGCGCAGATATGGCACCCCCACATCGCAGTAGTGGCAAGACTACCACCGTGGCCGCGACGGCGACACTCGCGAACAGAGTGGCCAGCTCAACGCGGCGGCCGAGCGCCGCCGGAACCAACGCCGTGCTCGCGAGCACGGCGGCGAACAGGATGGCCCACGACCACAGCCGCTGCTCGAGCCGTACCCTGCCCGCGGCCACGCGAGCCAGGACGACCATGCCCGCCCACGCGACGACTTGCGCGAGAACGGCGGGGTCCAAGATCACAGCACCGAGATCGGCGAGCGCGCTGAGGGGATGCTCCGCCGCGGCCAGCGAAGCAGCCAGGGGCTGGCCACCTTCGCGGAAGCCCGCGAACGGGCCACCGTCGCCGACGAGTATCAAGTACAGGGCGGCGATGGCGGCCGACCAGGCCGCTGTCAGCGGTCCGCGCCAGCGGCCCAAAACGACCGCGGCGGGCGGCGCCACCAGGATGAGATAGATCGGCTCGAGCACGAGGGCGGCAACCGGCCACACGGCGCAGATCGGCCGCGCGCGGGTAGCGACGAGCACGCCGAGCGCGGCCATCACATACAGGCAGCCCAGACTCCACGACACGTTGAAGAGCGGGAACACGAGCGAGCCCAGCAGAAGCGCCAGGCCGGCGGCCGGGAGCAGCGCCCATACCGCAGCCACCGTAGCCGCCAACGGCAGAGACCACGCCGGCGGGTACGCCGGGAGCCGCGCAAGGAGAACAGCGGCAGCCACGCCGCCGAGCATGGCCCCGCCGAACCGCTCGGCGGCCATCTGCGCGCGGCTAGGGGTAGCCGCCCACCGACGCCGGCTCAGCAGCTCCTCGCCCAGGATGTCGCGCAGCTCGGCGGCGAGCTGCGCGGCCGTCGGCCGCTGCGAGGGCGCCAGGGCCATCGCCGCGCGCACGGCGTCGACCACTCGCGTGGGCAAGTCGGGCCGCGCCGCCGCCAGCGACGCGGCCCGACCCGAAACGATCGTTGAGATCGTCTCGGCCGGCGTGTCGCCCCGGACGGGGCTCACGCCGGCGAGGAGCTCGAACAGCACCACGGCGGCCGAGTACACGTCCGTCGCCGGTCCCACGCGATGTCCGGCGGCCTGCTCCGGCGACATGTAGGCCACGGTACCCAGCATGTCGCCCTCTCCGGTCAGCGTATCCGTATCCGCCAGGCGGGCGATGCCGAAGTCCATGACCATCGCCCGTCCGTCGGCACGGACCATCACGTTCTGCGGCTTAATGTCGCGATGCACAACGCCTTGCCCGTGCGCGTGGGCCACGGCCTCTAGCACCTGCGCCACGATCTCCACCGCGGCCGCGTCGTCCAGATCATCTGCCGCGGCCGCCAACGACCGCCCCTCCACGAGCTCCGAGACGATGTAGCTGCGCCGGCCGTCCGTGAACCAGTCATAGAGCCGTACGATCCCTGGATAGTTGAGGGCGGCAGAGGCCTGCACCTCGCGCAGCACGCGCGCCGTGAGTCCGCGGCGCTCGTCTACCACCTTGAGCGCCACCGGCCGGCGGTACTCGCGATCCCAGGCTTCGAAGACCTCCGCGGTGCCACCGCTGCCGATACGGGCCAGCACCTCGTAGCGACACCGCCAGTCCGCTCGGAGAGGAGTTTGAGCATGGGCTGCGACGATCGTCATAGGCTGGGTTTCCTGCTTCCTTTCTCAGCCTATTCGGTGTGCTACAATCCAATCCCTGTACGAACCCGTGGGCGAGTGGCGGAATTGGCAGACGCGCTAGGTTCAGGGTCTAGTGCACGTACGTGCATGCGGGTTCAAGTCCCGCCTCGCCCACCATCTTCCGACGGGGGGTCAACTGCGTGAACTCCTTCAGAGAAGACGATAACTCCCGTCCGCCGTCCCCGCCGTCCGCGCGGATGAGCCGCCGCAAGCGCACACGACGGATCCAGCGTCTCGTCGTCCTCATCCTCGTCCTGTTCCTGGCGGTCTTCCTGATCGCCCTCGGCGTGCGCAGCTGCCAGCAGAACCGCAAGGAGTCCTCGTACAAGAGCTACGTCGCGCGCGTGGAGCAGATCATCGCCGACTCTAACGCGGTTGGAGCAGACCTCAAGACCGTCATCGAAAACCCATCCCAGTTCACGCGCGCCGAGTTGCGGAGCAAGCTGCAGAGCATGGCGAAGAAGCAGACCGACGTAGCCAATCGTGCCAAGTTGGCCAAGGCCCCCGACAAGCTCGCCACGGAGCACGAGCTCTTCGCTCTCGGCATGCAGGTCCGGGCCAACGGCATGCGCCAGATGAGCCAGGCAATTCAGGCCGCGATGAGCGGCCCGGGAGCAGACAACAAGAAGATCGCGGCGGCCGATCTCGTGGCTCTGTCGGGTTACTTCACCGGGCCAGACGCATACTACATGGACGTCTTCTATACCCATGCCCTCCAGGTGCTCAGGGACGACAAGGTCAGCGGCGTCGCCGTGCCGGTGTCCACCTTCTACCTCAAGAGCCAGATGTTCGCCCCCGCCACCCTCAAATCCATGCTCACCCGCATAGACAAGTCAGCCAACCTCAGCGGTATCCACGGGGTCGCCGTCACGGGCGTTACGGTTACGCCCGGCAACCAGAAGCTTCAGGCGGGCCGAGATAACCAGGTCAAGGCCGCCGCCGGCATGGGCTTCACCATTCTGGTGCAGAACCAGGGTACCGCCGACGAGCCAGCGGTACCCGTGAAGGTTACGCTCAAGCTCGCCGGGGGGGCCCAGGTCCAAACGGTAACCAAGACCATCGATGCGATCAAAGCGGGCAAAACAGCCAGCCTGGCGGTCTCCGGATTCAACATCGACGCGAACGCCATCGGCCGCAAGTCGACCATCATCGCTGAGGCCGGCCCTGTACCACGCGAGGCCGTGCGCACTAACAACAAGCTTCAGTTCACCATCATCCTGACGCTCGACTAGCAGTGGAGAGCATCCGGAGCCACTGCTCGCCCAGCGTACGGCGAGCCTAGAAAGGCGCTGCTCGTGTTGCAGGATGTCTCGCCATATCTAGCGCTCGCTTCGACCGTCGTCGTGGCGATCCTCGTCGGCTTGGTGGTCTGGCTCACCCTGTCGCTTCGGCGTCTGCAGACTGGTCAGCGAGCGGTGCTCGGCCCGTACGGGCGCCGCGACGTGGTGGAACACATCGCCGCCCTCGAAGACCAGGTGCGAAATCTCAGAGACGCTGTCGAGATACTCACGAGTTCCGTGGAAGAGTACCGCCACGATCTCGACCGGTCGCTCAGCAACTATGCCGTCGTCCGCTACGATGCCTTCATGGACCCCGGCGGCCAGCAGAGCGCCTCTGTGGCCCTGCTGGACAACTACCGCAGCGGCCTCACCTTGAGTCTGCTCGCATCTCGCGACACCGCCCATCTGTACGTGAAGCATCTCGACCACGGCACTGCCGACCGGCAGCTCTCCCCCGAGGAAGAAGAGGCCGTGCGGCGCGCGGTGCCGCAGCCGTTGCCCGCGGATGTTCTCAGCGGTCGCCCGCTGCCCACCCTCCTCCGGCGTCTGCCCGTCTGGACGCCCGGCGACAGCTCTGAGGAACCGCCGGCGGCTAATCCGCTTCAGGAGACGTTAGACCTGACCGGCGAGACACCGCTGCCGGCCGCACAGAAGGACGAAGATACGCCGGAGCGCGCCACGGCCAACGCCGGCCGCGCCCCGCGCTTCACGGCAACTACCGACGAGCTGGAGGCTGCGGAGAGCCCCATGCCAGAAGAACCGGCATCCAGCCCTCGACGAGAGCGAGATGACTGGTTGGGAGGTGAGGACCTTGACTTCTGAACCCTCCAGGCAAGCGGCGTTCTTTGGCCCCGAGGGCACGTTCACCGAAGAGGCCCTGCTGGCCACGCTGCCGAGCAGCGGATTCCATCCGTTTCCTTACGCCACTATCCGCGATGTGATGAACGCTGTGAGGAGCGGCAGGGCCGAGGTCGGCCTGGTCCCCATCGAGAACTCTCTCGAGGGATCAGTGGCGGTCACCCTAGATCAGCTCGCCTTCGGCGACCACGGGCTCTCTATAATCCGCGAGATCACATACCCCATCCGTCATCAGCTCATCGCCCGCAAACCGCTCGACCTGGCGACCGTCTCCAAGGTGATCAGCCACCCGCACGCCTACGGCCAATGCCGGGAGTTCCTGCAAACCCACCTGCCACACGCCGAGCACGACCCGGCGAACTCCACGGCGGACGCCGTCCGCAGGGTGAGCCGCGTCGACCGCCCCTGGGTGGCCATCGGCAACCGCTTGGCGGCGGAGATGTACGAATGCCTGGTTATCAGAGACGACATCGAGGACGCGGTCGATAACCGCACACGCTTTGTGTACCTCGCCCGCGAGGAGGGGCCACAGGACGAAGACGCGCCCTACAAGACGAGCATCGTCTGCGGTATCGACCAGGACGAGCCCGGCAGCCTGCTCCTCATCCTCTCCGAGTTCGCCTACCGCCGCATCAACCTGACCAAGGTCGAGTCGAGGCCGTCGCGGCAAGCGCTCGGCCACTACATCTTCTTCATCGACATGGAAGGGCGGCGAAGCGATCCACCCTTAGCGCAAGCGCTGAAGTGCCTGGAGTGCAAACTACCGTGGCTACGGGTATTGGGGTCCTATCCGACCTAGCGAGACAGCCGGAGGGCACATGGAACGTCTGCACTGCCACATTCGCGCCATGCGCACCGACGATCGAGGACAGGTCGTGCTGCTGGGGGAGGAGGTGCTCAAGCCGCTGGCTATCGCCGGCGGGCACCCCGAGCTCTACCACACCGAGGAGCTGCTGGATCTCGTGGCACGCACTGAGGTGTACGTAGCCCTCCCAGAGCCCGACGCCGCGGAGCTGGCCGGCTTTATAGCGCTCGAGACCGACGACCCAGACACGCTGGCCGTGCACTGCGTGTGCGTGGCCCCCGCATTCGAGGCGCGGCAGGTGGCCCACCAGCTCCTGGAGTGGGCCGAAGGGCTCGCCTACAACCGCGGCGCCGAGAGAATCCAAGCGGCGCTCTCGGCGCACGACACCCCGTCTCAGCATCTCTTTCAGCGACACGAGTTCGTGCGCCAGCCGAGCGAGACGAGCACACCGCAGCTCATCCTCCTAGAGAAGCGCCTGGCCACGCGGCCGTAGGTACCCCAGCCGCGGGCCTCTCCGCGAAGGAATCTGAGCGGCCGGGCCACGGCGGACGGCAGCCCGGCCGCGGCCCGCGCGAAGCGCCAGCAGCGAAGCTCTCGCCAGGACTCGACACATCGATACGGCGATACGACCTCCGCTGGACCATACCTCGTCTATGCTTGAAGAGCTTCGGTCACACAACCTGAGGAGCGGGGTATGGCCAAGAGGATCGTCGTCGCCGGCGGCAGCTTCGCCGGGCTTACCGCAGCGTTCGAGCTGAAGCGCACCCTCGGCGATCGCGCGGAGATCACCGTCGTCGCCCGTGACGAGCGCTTCGTATTCATCCCTTCACTCATCTGGGTTGTCGCCGGCTGGCGACGGCCCCGTCAGATCACGTTCCTGCTGGAACCCGCCTTGCGGCGCCGGCACATCGCGTTCCGTCACGCCGTGGTGGAGCGCTTCGATCCGGATCACGGCGTGGTCCACACCACAGCGGGCGAGATCCCCTACGACTACCTCGTGATCGCCACCGGTCCCAAGTTCGATTTCGAGGCGATACCCGGCCTCGGACCAGAGGCCGGTACGAGCTGGTCCATCTGCTCGCTACCTCATACGATCGAGGCCGCCAAGGGGTGGCTGGACTTCCTCGAAGACCCGGGACCGGTGGTGCTCGGCGCCACTCAGAACGCGAGCTGCTTTGGCGCCGAGTACGAGATGGTCTTCAACATCGACCGCGCCCTTCGTCAAGCGAAGCTGCGCAAAGAGGTCCCCCTCACCTTCGTGAGCGCCGAGCCATACTGCGGTCACTTCGGCATCGGTGGCATGGGCAGAGGCCGGCAGATGGTGGAGATGTTCTTCAAGCTGCGCCGCATCCAGCCCATCGTCAATGTCGCCTTCGACCACGTCGAACCAGGACGCATCACCCTCACCGACGGCCGCGTGCTCCCCTACAAGTACGCGATCGTCATCCCGCCGTTCAAGGGCGTCGATGCTGTGTTCGCCTCGCCCGGCTTGGGAAACGAACGCGGCTTCATCCCCGTCAACGACCGCTACCAACACGGCACGTACCCGAACATCTATGCCGCCGGCGTAGCCGTCGCCGTCGCCGCGCCAGAGCCCACACCCATTCCCTGCGGCGTACCTAAGACGGGCTGGATGAGCGAGGTGATGGCCAAGGTCGCCGCCCACAACATCGCCGCGGACATCACCGGCGGCGAGCCGATTGAGAAACCATTCGGCGAGATCAGCGCCCTCTGCATCATGGACGCCGGCACCCAGGGGGTATTCATGGTCAGCGATCACATCTTCCGGCCACGGAAGCTGGAGATCCTCCTCCCCGGTCCGTGGTCGCACTGGGCCAAGATCGCCTTCGAGAAGTACTACCTCCAGAAGATGCGCTGGGGACTCAGTCAGCTGCCCTGATTCCGCTCGCGGGTGCTGACGCTCGGTCTCGGTCAGTTCTCCGTCAGCGGTAGACGTACACCGTCTCGCCGGTGAACGATTGGTTGTACGTCCACGGAGCCACCCAGGTGGGTTCACGGACACAGCCGTGGCTCGCAGGGTACGGCGGGACAAACGGATACGCGTGCATCGCGTAGCGCGGATAGAACTGCATATCCCAGAACAGGAACGTGTTGCCGTACGGTGTGTAGGCCGCGTACGCCTTCCACATGATCCGATGGCGACCTTCGGGCGTGTTGCCAGTGGCACCCGTGGAGACGCAGATGATGCCGTACGGCTTACCGTACTTGACGACCATGAGGATCTGGCGCCTCTTGTCGATCTCAATGTGCACCGTGGGCTTGGCGTAGCGGGCGCGGATGACGCTCGCCACATCTAGCTTGCGCCAGTCGTCGGCGTCGAACACGTACGTGCGCGGCAGACCGTAGGCCTTCTGGAACGCCATGATGCTGTCGGCGGCGTTCCGCGACAGCGTGGAGGAGATGCCGGGGACGCGGAAGCGCAGACGACGCAGCTGGGTGAGCAGCGCCCGCACAGCCGGCCCGCGCGAGCCGACGGCGATGCGCGGGCCCTTGACCGTGAACGCGACGCTGGCCACCCTCTGCGCCAGGCCGTTGGCGGCCGGCAGGGTAACGCGAACCGTGAACGCGCCGACGCCGGGCAACGGTACCCGCAGCCGTTGCGTGGCCGATTGCACGGTGAACGACACGCTGGCGACCACTTTGCTGTGATGGATCACGGTGGCGGTCGCCGGCCCGGTCCACGTGCCCGGAGCGACCGTGACATCCAGGGTCGCGGAGCCGAAGACGGACTTGGAGAGTACCTTCAGCGTGACGGCCGGCTGCACGGCGACCGGCACCGCGGCGCCAGTGGTACCGTCGGCCAGCCGCGCCGTAACCGCGCCGCTCTTCTCCGGCGTAAACGTGGCCGCGAAACGGCCGTCGCCCTCAGTCGTGACGGTGGCCACATCCACCCCTTCGAAAGCCACGATCACGTCGCGGCCCGGCCCGGCGTGGTCGGCGGGGTCGGCGGATTCGACCGTGCCGGTTACGGTAACCGTCTGGCCGAAGACCACGGCCTGCGGAGTCGCCGCATACGTCAGCGAGGCGGCGCGAGCGCTCGCCGGAAGCATGACGAGCACGCTGGCCACCGCCAGCAGCACGAGGCCGAACCAGCGGACAGGTAAGTCAACAAGCCGTTTGGTACATCCGACCTGGTACTGCTGCATCATCGTTTCCTCCCCTTACTCTCTCTCTGCGAGACGTTCCCACGGTGCCGCCGCCAACACAGGATGACGTCGTTCTTCTGGGGATTCTACATGCGAGGCTCGAAACCATCCCGCCTCCCCAGTCGCGCGCGGTAGCGGCGCACGGTAGCATTAGGCTTGCTGGTCATTCCCTGGCCGCCGTCGGCGCCATGCGCCAAACTCGTCCGAGGAGAGGTCGATGCTGGACATCAAGCTGGTGCGCTCCGACCCCGAGCAGGTTCGCCGGGCTTTGGAACGCCGCGGCAGCACGCAATCGCTCGACGAGTTCCTGCGAGTGGAGGAGGAGCGGCGCCGCTTGGTCACGGACGTGGAGGAGCGGCGCGCCACGCGCAATGCCGTCAGCGAGCAGGTCGCGCAGGCCAAGCGCGGCATGAAGGGGATGGAGGCCGCGGCTCGGACCGCGGCCGAGCGCGCCCTGCAGGAACGTTTCGTCGCGATGCGTACCCTAGGCGAGGAGCTTAAAGAGCGTGAGGCGCGCCTGGCGGAGGTAGAGGCGCGCCTCAAAGACATGCTGCTCGAGATCCCCAACCTCGTCCTGGACGACGTGCCGGATGGCGGCGAGGAGTGCTCGGTCGTCCTGCGCGAGGCGGGAGAGCGCACCAGCTTCGACTTCGCACCCAAAGACCACCTGGACCTCGGTCTCGCGCTGGACGTCATCGACATGGAACGCGCCGCCAAGACGAGCGGCTCGCGCTTCGCCTACCTCAAGGGCGACCTGGTGTTGCTTCAGTTCGCCCTGCTGCGCTACGGACTCGACACCGTGGCCGCCCGAGGCTTCCGGCCCGTACTCCCGCCGGTCCTGGTCCGCGAGGAGGCGATGTACGGGACCGGCTTCTTCCCCACCGATCGCGCCCAGGTCTACCAGACCACGGACGGCGACTGTCTGGTGGGCACGTCAGAGGTACCCCTGGCGGCCATGCACATGGACGAGCTCCTGGACGCGCAGACACTTCCCCTGCGCTATGCCGGCTACTCCACCTGCTTCCGGCGCGAGGCCGGCGCGGCAGGACGAGATACACGCGGTATCCTGCGCGTGCACCAGTTCGACAAACTCGAGATGTTCAGCTTCTGCCTGCCCGAGAACAGCCAGGCCGAGCACGCGCTCATCTTGAGCGTCGAAGAGGAGATGCTGCGAGACTTGGGCATCCCCTATCGCGTGGTCAACATCGCCGCCGGAGACCTGGGCGCGCCGGCGGCGAAAAAGTACGACTGCGAGGCATGGATGCCCGGCCAGCAGCAGTACCGCGAGGTCACGAGCTGCTCGAACTGCACCGACTACCAGGCACGCCGCCTCAACTGCCGCTACCGCACCGACAAAGGCCCTCGCTTTGTCCACACCCTCAACGGAACCGGCATCGCGATCGGGCGCACCATCATCGCACTCATGGAGAACTACCAGCGCGCCGACGGCTCTATCGCCGTGCCAGCCGTCCTCAAGCCCTACATAGGGAAAGAGGTCATCGGCACCTAGAGAGCGGCGGGGGCGACCACCGGAATTCAAGCGGCCACTGCCCAGTGCCGATCCAACAAAGGGGTTGACAATATCGTCGCCCCTTCAACCGAACCCAACCATGGCGGTCTTTCTTGGTGTGGCAGCAGAGCGGTATCGCTGACCTCCTCGCCCTCACGGTGCTCAGTGGCGTGTTGCTTGCCCGCTCCATCTGGCGCAGGCGTCAGACGGCCGGGGCGAACGCTCTGTTCGCGCTCGTGCTCGCCGCCACGCTTTGGGCCGCGGCCAGTTTCGTCGAACTGTCGGCCACAAGGACCTCCATCAAGATCCTCGCGGCGAAGTTCGAGTACGTGGGTGTGCAGAACGTCCCACCGCTCTGGGTGATGTTCGCCCTGAGCTTCGCCGGGCGCGGGCACCTCGTCACCCTCAGGCGAGCCATAGCCCTCTGGCTCGTGCCAGCGGCCGTCATCGCGCTTGCGTTCACGAATGAGTTGCATGGAACGATTTGGCCAGCCGTACAGCAGGTGACATCGGCCGCGGGCACGTCGCTCGTGTTCGGTCACGGCCCCGCGGTTTGGGTCAGCGTCACCTACGCCTACCTCCTCCTGCTGATCGGCTCCGTGCTGGTTGTCGCCACCGCCGTGCGGAGCGCAACCGTGCACCGGCAGCGAGCAGTGCTTCTGCTAACGGCAGTGGCCGTGCCCTGGGCGGCAAACGTCGTCTATTTCTCCGGGATCAACCCTCTCCCTGGCATCGACCTCGCTCCCCTGGCTCTGGTGGTAAGCGGCAGCCTCCTCTCGTGGAGCGCGTGCCGCCTGCAGTTGGTGGGAGCACCCGTCACCCACGACGCGCTGCTCATGACCCTGGACGACGGCGTGCTCGTGGTCGACGAAGATGGCCAGCTGGTAGACATCAACACGGCCGCCCGCAAGCTCCTGAACGCGCCAGACGCCTCAGCCGGCCGCCCCGCGGCGGAGGCTCTGCGAAACTGGCCTGGCCTGGCGGAACACTGTTTCACCAAAGCCGCGGTTCAGTACGAGGCCATCCTCGATTCCCCCGAGGGCACCCGGCTGCTCGACGTACGGACCTCGCCCCTACGGCGCCGCCGCGGCAGGATGATCGGCCGGCTGATCGTCCTGCGCGACATCACCGAACACGAGCAGACGGTCGCCGTCCTCCGTCAACACGACAGGCTGCTCGAAACTGTCAGCCGAGCCGCTGAGCTCCTCCTGCGCACCGGCGAGTGGCAGCAGAGCATTCCCACCATCTTGGCACAGCTCGGCGAAGCCGTACGTGCCAGCCGCGCCTACGTGTGCCATACGCGACTGGGAAGCGACGGCGAGTACCGCGCCGTACGGGTACACGAATGGTGTGCCGCGGACATTCGTCCGCAGGCCCGCGACCTCGAGCTCAACGACATGTCTATGCGTCAACTCGGTCTCGGTCGCTGGGTGGACCTCCTCAGCCGCAACTGCCAAGTCGATAGCTTGGTGAATGAGCTCCCTGAAGCCGAGCAACACGTGCTCAGCGGACACGGCATCCGCTCGCTCATCGTGCTACCGATCTTCGTGGACGGTAAGTGGTGGGGATTCCTCGGCTTCGACGACTGCGCTCGCCGACGCCACTGGACCGGCGCCGAGACGGAGGCGCTGCGCCTCGCGGCCAGCGTGATCGGCGGAGCGCTGCAGCGGGAGCACGCCGATCAGGCACTCGCGCAAGGCGGCGCCAAACTCCAACGTATCCTCGAGAGCGCGGTGACGGCCATCGGAACGCTCGTGGAGACCCGCGACCCCTACACCGCGGGGCATGAGCGCCGAGTGGCGCTCCTGGCCGAGGCTATCGCCGAGGAGCTCGGCCTGCCGCAGGAACGACGACACATCTTGCGTATCGCAGCCTTAATGCACGATGTGGGCAAGATCGGCATCCCGGCCGAGCTCCTCACCAAACCGGTGGCGCTCAGCGACGCGGAGTTCCAGCTCATGCGCGAGCACCCCGAGTGGGGGGCCACGGTGCTCGCTAGCATAGACTTCGAAGGCCCCGTGGCGGAGATCGTGCGCCAGCATCACGAGCGCCTCGACGGCTCTGGCTATCCCCATGGCCTCCACGAGGGAGAGATCACGTTAGAGGCGAGGATCCTCGCCGTGGCGGACGTGGCCGAGGCCATGGCTTCTCACCGCCCCTATCGCCCCGCCCACGCCCTCGAAGAGGTGCTAGGGGAGATCAACGCGGGCGCCGGAACCCGCTACGACAACGATGCCGCCAGCGCCTGCGCCCGGCTGCTGGCCGAAGGTCGCGCGCTGCTGCTCTGGGAGGGAGCGGCGCCGCTGCCCAACTGGCAGAGCGCGGAACACCGTTAATCTACACGACGAGGCTCACCAAAGCTGGCGCCCACGCCGTCTTCGATCAGCGGCACGAACCAGCAGCTCACCTCGATCTCTGGGAACTCGTTCTCGAGGAGCGTACGCACGCGCCGCAAGTCGCGTTCGAGAATCTCGCGCTGATCGAAGCCGAGCCCGCCAAGCGCGCGCTCGTAGGCGGCGCAGTCCTGATGAGACACCAGCAGGATGCGCCGCGGCGCGCGCGCCTCTACCAGCGTGTGCAGGCAGTCCAGAGCGACACGCCGTTGCATGCCCGGTCGCGTGAGCAGCAAGGGGCCGCCCGGGACCAGCAAACGCTCGGCGGCCTCGGCGTGCCGGCGCACGAGAAAGGCCTCCAAAACCTGGATGAGGCGGCCGTCGGAGCAGGCAAGCAAGAGGGCCTTCATGCGCACAAGTATCGCAGATGGTTAACGGCGCGCCAATTGACGCGTGGCCGCGCGCTCGCCGGCCTTGGTACACTGATCCCTCCTCGGCGGAGGGGTGGCAGAGCGGTCGATCGCGGCGGTCTTGAAAACCGTTGACGGCGGCGACGTCGTCCGTGGGTTCGAATCCCACCCCCTCCGCCATGCGCAGGCCCGGATCTGGTCGATGCGGGTTTCAGATGACAACTCGACGGCAAGGTCGCGAGCGTCTGCCACAAATCGCGCGCTCCACGCGACCGGCGATCTCCCCGTCGGCGCTCTCCAAGGGATGCACGGAGCACTCATGGAGATTACTCCCCTCGAGAGATTGCCCCGCCTCGAAGATCAAGAGGATGCCTTTTGTCCCGAAAAGGGTACAAGCAGGGCGCGGCGAGACGTTCCCGGCAGCAGTCGCCGCGCCTGCGTTCCGTACAATCGAGGATCGTGGTGGACGTCAAAGCACTTTGCCACTGCCGCGTCTCCGTGGACGGCGTCACGCCGTTGCGCCTGGTGATGAACGAACAGGCGGTCGAGCACGCGCTGCACCACGGCTACCGGGTGATCGACACCACCATCCGGGCTTGGGCAGGCTTCAACGCCCTCATCGAGGTGCCGACGAGCAGGATCGAACACGGCTGGGCATCGTACTTGGCACGATTCGAGAACCACGGCATCAGTGTAGCGCGACACCCGGAGGCCGTCATCGGACGCCCCCTGGAGGAAGCAGAGCACGACGAGCTCTTGGATTGGGGCACGGTGTCGGCGGTGACCGACGAGCAGGGACTAATACGTGCGGTCGAGATCCGCGGCTTTAGAGCGCGACGCTCGCCCTGCCCCGAGCGGCCGTAGCGCCTCTCGGGAGAATCTCAGACCGCGCGGAATCGGGCGATCATGGTGGAACGCAAGCGCGAGGGCAGAGACCGCTCGCAAGCCGCCAGCAACGCCCGCGCCGCGCGGCGTCGGCCCGCGTAGCGGTGCAGCGTGCCGACGCAGCGCAGGTCCTCGCAGACAAAGCCAGCCCGAGCCATAGCGGCGCGAAGCCGCGCCGGCGTATTGGCCCGGTACACCGCGGGAAACACATCCTCCGCGGCCGCGCCCGCTCCCTCACCCTTCATCTGTACACGTGCCCGTTCGGGAAGTGCCCGAGCCACGGAAAGGATCGGGTTGGCCACATTGCTGGCCAGCAGCACAACCTGGCCGCCCGGCTTGAGAAGGCGGCGCCACTCGTGAAAGGCGGCTTCGGGCTGGGCGAGGTGCTCGACGACGAAGTTGGCGTACACGGCGTCGAACTCGCCCGTAGTGAAGGGCAGAGGTCCGCAGAGATCGGCCGCGACCACCTCGTCCGCCACGAGGTTCTCGCGAGCCGCTGGATCTAGATCCACGCCTACGAGCCTCGTGATGCGGTCGCGAAAGGCGTCCAAACGAGAGGTCCGGCCGCAACCCGCCTCCAGCACAACCGCACCCAGAGGCAGCGCCGCCTCCAGCATAGCGCGCTCCACGACCACGTGCGGCGCATCTTCGATCCGGATTCTCACGACTCCCATCCCCTCCTCGCGCGCCTGACTTTTCTCGGGTTGCCCTGGACAGGGCCGGACACCGAAGATACTACCAAGACCATCCTCGATCGGGGGAGATCCGCATGTGGGTCACCGTCCATCTCTACGCGGGCATGGCGCTCGCCCTGTTGCCCCTCCCCCTGTGGGTACTCGTGCTCGTCGTCCTCGCCTCGCACGTGGTCATGGATGTCATACCTCACTGGGATTACACACGCACCGGTCGCACCCTCCTGTGGGGCTCAGTCGACTTCGCCGCTAGCCTGGTTACCGTGCTCGTCGGCGCCCTGCTCCTCGGCGCACCGGTGCAGGTGGTGCTGCTCGGCATCCTGGCGGCGGCGCCCGACTTCGACGTGCTCGTGAAAGCCGTACGCCACCGGCAAGACGGCTACTGGTTTCCGAGCCACTGGGCCCGCTTTCCACACGGCGCGACCACTCCGCTGCCGGGCATCGCCGTGCAGGCCGTCATCGTGATCGGCAGCTGCCTGGCGTTCGTGCTCGCCTGATCGGCGCCTGCGGGGAGATGAATGGTCGTCCGACGACGCGTCGCCAAACCCTCGGCCGCGTCGTCTCACTCTCCCCCAAGGGCTCGCTTTGTGCCTGTGGTAAGCTAGCCGTCGGCTTGGCGTGCGCCGCGCAGTCGCGGCGCGCGGCCCCACAGCGCGGAGAAGTGGCCGAGTGGCTGAAGGCAGCCGCCTGCTAAGCGGTTAACGGGTGTAAAGCTCGTTCCCGGGTTCGAATCCCGGCTTCTCCGCCAGCATACCTCCGCGGTTCCCCGCTTCCGCCCCGTGGGGTATACTGATGCGCCGCGTGCGCTCGTAGCTCAGTTGGATAGAGCGTCGGTCTACGAAACCGAAGGCCACAGGTTCGAATCCTGTCGGGCGCACCAGAACATCGAAGTTCGAACCCCCCGGCCTCGTATGCTGCGAGGTTGTTCTTGCCCCCAGACTCCCCATCGTAGCTTGTTGGCCGATCCGGTGAACCCGAGGCGGTTCAGATTCGCGTGGAACGTATTCTCTCCAAGAGGTTCAGAAGATACGATTGAAGGTAGCTATGGCCAAACCGAGAGATGTCGAAGAGTTGTTTGTTCCACTGTGGCTGCGCTATCGACTGTTCGTGTCGAGAGTTGTGCGCGCAGGACGTGTCTGGACCTATGGCAACGAGAAGGGTGCGATAGTCCTCCGAGGCCACGACGGCGCTGAGGCGATGTCCTTCTATGCGACCGCTGATGAAGCGGCAACGATGTGTATTGGGCCGTTGCGTGATTGCGGTCCGCACTACATTGAACTTGAGAAATTCCTGAGTCGATGGCTTGTCGGAATGCAGGCTGACGGTGTTCGCGTGATGGTGGCGGATAACGGCCAAGATTATGGAGCCAGAGAGCCCCAAGAGCTGGCACAAGACATCGCGAACGAGCAATTGCATGGAGGCGCCACCGATCTTCAAGCGATGCGGCTGCTTGCAGCAACGGCTGTGGGCGAAGTCTTGGCAGCCAACCGGCTGAACGCTCACCTTCAGCCGGTCTCAACTCCAGTGGAGCATGCTACGGATCGGATTCGTGGCCTCACTGGTGCAGACCCAGCCAAGCGTTATCGAAGTCTAATCAGACAGGCTGGTGAGTGTGACAAGGTCGTGTTTGCCGCGTTGGGTCATGGTCTTCTCGGGATGACCTTCGACAGTGGCAAGACGGTACTAACCTGGCCGGAAGCTGGACTGGCGGCAGCCTCGCTTGCGAGTATGCGCGTTGCACTCGGCGAACTGAGCTTCCATACTCTTGACCCAAAGGTCGATGGCCAAGCGCTTGCTGACGTGCTTGCTGCTGAGAATCTGAGTATTGCGGCCGCATTCAATAGCGAGAACGGTACTGCAGTGGGCGTACTTCGTTTCCTCATTGATGTGGCGAAAGCTCAGGTTGATGCCTTTGGCTACGAACCCGACTTCCTCGACTAGGTGCTTGCGATAGGGGTGGTCGGGTTCGTCTGGGCAGCTGAGCAGAGCCTCAGGCGATGAGCTGCTCCTCATGCAGAGGCGCACCACCGCTGTCCCGGTAGAGCATCCCGGCGATAGTTCTCTGTGCCAATCAGCGCCGTCGCTGCGTGCGGCGCACGGGCTGATAGTCAAGGACGGTCGCCGGTCCATCCGGAAGCACGCTGCCGCGACAGCGGTAGAGCTGTGCCGGACGGCCACGCTCGTACGTTATCCGCTTCTCGCCGATCCCGGTTGCCTCCACGCGTTCAACGAAGCTTCTCGGGTCTGTGATGTCGCGATAGAAGTTGCGGCGGTTGAGTCGCCTGCCCCAGATCGTCTCGTAGACCTTCTGCAGCTGAGGGAGGGTGAACTCGTCTGGGCAGAACGCCGTCGCCAAGGCCGTGTACTCGAGCTTGTCTCCGGCACGCTTGATGCCATCGCTCAGGATGTCCCCATGGTCGAATTCGAGCCTGAGGTTCCCGGCTGAGAATTCGTCGACCGCCACCCATGCGGCGCTCGTAGCATCGGTACCCGACACGGGGTCTCCGGGATCGGGCGTTACGGCAAGGTAAGCGACGCTGATGACTCGTCCGCGGTCGTCGCGGCCAACTGTCCCGTAGGTCCGCAACTGCTCGCTGAACGGCGGCGCGATGCGAATGTGGGTCTCCTCGAAGAGCTCGCGCGCGGCGGCGTCCTCAAGCTCCTCGTCGCGATGGACGAAGCCACCAGGGAGCGCGTAGGTGGTCTTGTCGCTCGCCGTCACGCGGCGCACGAGCAGAACGCGGAGCTTATCGTCGCGAATGGTGAGCACCACGTAGTCGACAGCTACGTGGAACTCGGGAGGATATCGGCGTGCCCAGTCCATCATCACGCTCACCATGTCAGCATATTGCTTCACCTTGACGCAATCAAGTGTCGTCCCTATAATGCTTCAACAAGAAGCGAATTGGCTACGCGCCGGGCGACGAAGCGAAAGGAGGGCCCTACCCACTAGTACTTCAGAAGGCGTAGCATTCTGCGTGCAAGAAGGCTACGAGGCCACGATGAACCATCGCAGTGACCACCCCCAGACAGGGAAGAGGAGCCATGTTCGGGATTCGGCTGATCAAGGTTGACCCTACGGACTTCGTCCTTCAGTACAAGCGTGGCAAGATCGTGCGTGAGGGCACGGGTCTGTCGTTCTCCTGCTTCACCCCAACCACGTCGCTGGTGCTGGTGCCCATCGGCAGCGTCGACGTGCCGTTCATCTTCGAGGAGGTAACCGCCGACTTCCAGGCGGTCAGCGTTCAGGGGCAGCTGACCTATCGTGTCGTCGACCCCAAGCGACTCTCCGAGCTCATGAACTTCACACTAGCCGTCAACCAGCGCTCCTATGCCTCCGACGATCCCCAGAAGTTGCCCCAGCGACTGATCGATTACGCTCACGTGTTCCTGCGCTCCTCGCTCAAGCAGTTGTCGCTGCGGGAGACACTGGGGCAATCCGAGGTGATGGTGACCTCGGTGCGCGAGAGTCTGCGAACGGCCGAAGCGATCACCTCGCTGGGCGTCGAGGTGCTCGGCTTCTCAATCCTCGCCATCAAGCCTACGCCCGAGACGGCGCGCGCCCTCGAGGCTGAGGCGCGCGAGCAGATCTTGCGCGAGGCCGACGATGCCATCTACACGCGCCGCAACGCAGCCGTCGAGCAGGAGCGTGCGATCAAGGAGAACGAGCTCAATACCGAGATCGCCGTCGAGCTCAAGCAGCGCCAGATCAAAGAGACGCAGATGGAGGCTGAGAAGTCGGTCCGCCAGAAGAGGCACGAGATCCAAGAGGCCGACATGGCGGCTCGCATCGCCCTCGAGAGGAAGAACAAGGAGCTGGTCGCACTCTCGACAGCCAACGCTCGAGAAGAGGCCGATGCCAAGGCCTACGCGCTCACCGCCGTGATGAAGGCACTCTCCGAGGCCGACCCCCGGACCGTCCAGGCGCTGACCAGCGTCGGCATGGATGCCGGTCAGCTCGTCGCCCTGGCCTTCAAGGAACTCGCCGAGGGCGCCGAGAAGATCGGCCAGCTCAACGTGTCTCCGGATCTGCTGCGCGAGCTACTCTCGCGCGACAAGTCCTCGCGGCCACGGCCGGGTACCAGAACGCACGCCGGACCGCAGGCCGCCCTCTAGCGCGACCGTAAGGCCCAGCAATGAAGCCGTTGACAGAAAACAAGATCGTCCTGGTGATACGCCACACTCGTCTCGACGAGCTGACCGCGCGTTTCAACACACGCGACCAAGCCCGTTTCTATGTTGAACACCTAGGAGTCGACTTCTCCGACTATGAGATCGAGGACCGTACCTATAAGGCCGCCGCACAGTCAGCTCAGCTCGCTCTCTCGCGGCTCGGTCGCCTCCACGTGGTCGACCGCCAGTTCGTGCCCAACTTCATCTTCGGGCCCTCCGACACGATTGTGGTAGTGGGCCAGGACGGACTGGTGGCCAACGTGCTCAAGTACCTCGATGGTCAACCAGTCGTTGGCGTCAATCCGGATCCCGACCGCTGGGAAGGAGCACTGCTCCCCTTCAGCGTAACAGACCTCGACCTCCTGCTGCCCGACATCTTTACCCAGAGGCGGACCATCAAGACGGTGACGATAGCCCAGGCCACGCTCAACACAGGCGAGACGCTCCTGGGGGTCAACGACCTGTTCATCGGACCGCGCAGCCACACCTCGGCTCACTACACGATCCGGATCGGCGATCGCTACGAGACGCACTCTTCGAGCGGGATCATCGTCTCCACGGGACTGGGGTCGACCGGGTGGCTGCGCAGCGTGCTGACCGGGGCCACGGGCATCGCCTCAGCGCTGAGCGGTCGGCGTCCCAAAGTCAACAAGACACGCGGCTTCGCTTGGGACGCCGAGTTCCTCTACTTCTCGGTGCGCGAACCATGGCCCAGCAAGGCATCGACGGCCGAGATCACCTTCGGCAGGGTCACACCTGGCCTTCCCCTGACCCTGGTTTCACAGATGCCGGAGAATGGAGTCATCTTCAGCGATGGCATCGAGACCGACTTCCTGCGGTTCAACTCCGGGACTCAGGCGACCATCGGCATCTCGGCGAAGAAGGGTTACCTCGTCGGTTAGCCGGTTGATGAACGGGAACACTTCGGGGCTGCGCCGCTAAGGTCCTCGACCCATTGTGCGAGATGCGAAATCTCACTAGCATCAGGTATGTCGCTCGGCGGGGCATTCAGCCGCTCGCGATGGCGTCTCCCGCGACGAGACAGTCGGACAGCTCCCCTGTCGGAGGTTAGACTGCGATGCTCGAGGCCAATCCCATACCGTGGCTCCTAGAGAGCGACGACCCGCCGGTGCGGCACTTCACGCTCACCGAGCTGTTGGGCGCTACCCCGGACGACCCTCGGGTCGAGACGACGCGGCGTGCCATCATGACCGCCGGCACCGTGCCGCGCATCCTGACTGCGCAGAACGACGACGGCCACTGGGGAGGTCGCGACCGCTTCTACACAGCCAAATACCGTGGCACGGTTTGGCAGCTCATCATCCTCGCCGAACTCGGCGCCGACGGCGAGGACGAGCGAGTGCGCCGCGGCTACGAGGCAATCCTGCGCGACGCTCAGGATACGGAGTCCGGCGGCTTCTCCCTCAATCGCAGCAAAAAGACCGGCGGCGGCTTGCACAGCTCCGTCGTCCCCTGTCTCACTGGCAACATGGTCTGGAGCCTTATTCGCCTGGGCCTACTGGGCGACCCACGAGTGCAGCGTGGTATCGATTGGATCACCACCTATCAACGCTTCGACGACGCCGAAGGTGAGGCACCTACCGGCTGGCCGTATGAGCCGTGGGAGATGTGCTGGGGCCGTCATACCTGCCACATGGGAGCAGTAAAGGCACTCAAGGCGCTGGCTGCGATCCCAGAAGAACAGCGATCATCGGAGGTGAAACGCACGCTGGCCGAGGGTGCGGAGTTCATGCTGCGGCACCACGTCCACAAGCGCAGCCACGACCTGGCCCGGCTCTCCAAGCCCGGCTGGCGTCGGTTTGGCTTCCCGCTCATGTATCAGACGGACGTGCTCGAGATTCTGGACATACTCACAGCGCTGGGGTACCGCGACGAGCGCATGCGAGAGGCGCTCGACCTGGTCGCCGCCAAGCGCGACGCCCAAGGTCGTTGGAAGCTCGAGAACACGTTCAACGACCGCTTCCTGGCGCCCATCGAGGCCAAGGGGCAGCCCAGCCGCTGGATCACCGCCAGAGCGCTCAAGGTGCTCAGAGTGGCTCGATCGTAACGGCTCCAATCCTCTTCGAGTCGCCAGTGGGATACCCGTGGCAACGACCCGGACGAAAACCCGATGTCAGCGAAGGACTTCACCAGGGGCATTGGAACCCGCTGCTACACCAACTCCGGCACTACGTTGCCGCGTCTGCATTCTCGCATGGACAGAGCGGTCCGACGCCATGCAGCCGTGTGTGCTCGACGCTCCGTTCGTGAGCCTCGACGCGAACGCGACCGACGGCGTGGATGCCGTCGGCAGTGCGCACCACGACCTGCTGCTCGTGACCGATCAGCGGTAAGCTCGCCGAAGCTACGTCGAGCATGATGACCCCCCAATCGTCGCTGGGCAGATCCGAAGCCACGAGCAGCACACCGCGCGCGAAACCGATGCTCCGGCCATCGAGCTTGAGCGACTGTAGCGGATGGGTTTGCTCACTCACTTCTGCACAGCCTCCACTCCTCCCCATAGGAACCCCTCGTCCCCGGCTTGCTGCCTCCGGTTAGAGATCCCTTCCGGATCGCGAGCCGTGGCGTTCAGCGCTGCGCCATCCTCCCACCTCGCCGAGCATGTGCGCAACACGGAGAGGATGAAACCATGTCACGTGGTACCCGTGCCGGAGGCACCTGCCCTCGCTCAGACTCGTACCGGTAGCTGAGCGGGTATAGTGGGCTCATGGCCACGCCGTTCCCTCGTCACGAATACTTCATGCGCCTCGCGTTGCGCGAGGCACAGCGCGCCGCCGAACACGGAGATATCCCCATCGGCGCTGTGATCGTGCGCGACGGCGAGGTGCTCGCCGCCGCCGGCAACCAGCGCGAGCTGCGGAAGAGCCCCACGGCGCATGCCGAGATCCTGGTCATCGAGGAGGCCGCCCGGCGGTTGGGAAGCTGGCGGCTTCCTCGCACCGTCCTGTACGTGACCATCGAGCCCTGCGTCATGTGCGCCGGCGCCATGGTGCAAGCACGCATCCCCCACTTGGTTTTCGGCGCGCCAGACAGCAAGGCCGGCGGCGCCGGCACGCTCTACAACATCTGCGAGGATCCCCGACTCAACCACTGCCTCGAGGTCACCGGCGGGATCCTGGAGCGCGAGGCCCTCTCCCTCATGCGGCAGTTCTTCGAGGGGCGCCGCTAAAGCGGCGAGCGCTGGAAGCGCTTTCTTCGCAGGCGCGCACAGACCCGCGAGGGCTTCCGATTGGCTATACTGTCTCTCCGCCACACACGGGGACGCGGAGAGGTGTCCGAGCTGGCCTAAGGAGCGCGACTGGAAATCGCGTAGGCGGGGGTAACCTGTCTCGTGGGTTCGAATCCCACCCTCTCCGCCACTACACCCAGCGTGCCCCGCGTGGCGCCACCGCGGAGAGGTGGCAGAGCTGGCTGAATGCGGCGGTCTCGAAAACCGTTAAGCGTCGCGAGGCGCTTCGGGGGTTCGAATCCCCCCCTCTCCGCCATCTGCAGGCATTTGGTGCCCGCATCGGCTTAACCTCCGCCCTGGGAAACAGCTCCCACAGACTCCAGATTGACAACTCCGCGGCCGCTATTTCTCGCGGTCCCCACAGGAGCCCGCCGCGCGGAGCGATTCGGCAAGCCTTCCGCACTGACCGCCGCTCCCCATATAGACCCACACCAGCCGCACGGGCAGAGCGACGAGAGTCTCTACCTTCTGCTGGCCTTCTTTGCCGGGCTGCCCTTGACCGCCGTAAGGCCCTGCTCGCGAGCTTGGCGACGCTTGGCCTTGGCTAGCATCTCTTTCTCTCGCTCGCGAGCCCTGCGCTCAGCCTCCATCTCGGCCAGCGCGTGATCGCGGCGGGTCGGCGTGTAGCGGCCCTCCGCTTGAGCGATGGCCTTGAGCCGCGGCCGCACCACGAAGAAGTAGACGGCCACCGGCGGGATGAGCGCCGGACCCGCCCACGTGCCATACGCGCTCCCAGACGTAAGCATGATGGCGAGGATCCCGAGGAGGATGAGCGCGTAGGTGACCATTCGCAGCACGCTGGCCGGCAGGGCCACACGCCGCGGATACAGAGCATGGGCAGCGATCATCCCGACGAACGCGTTGGTTAGGAACCCGGACGCGTACGCGATCGTGTCGCGAACGGCGACTTTGCCGACCACGGTGTCGGGGTCGATGTGCGGCACCGTGAGCACACACAGCGAGGCGAAGATGAGCGCGCCGCCCATGAGGGCAGTGAACACCAGGGCGGTGACCACGCTGGATCCTCGCTCGACTTCCTGCCGCCCCTTCTTGCCGGCCTTCTTGCCACCTTTGGCCCCGCGCCGCGCCTGCCGCGTGTAGTCTGGTGTGCGTCGTGCCACCGTGCGCTCGCACCTCGCCTTTCGTGTTGCCTGTGTCCGCCGCGCCCTACGGCGACGCGCGGCGCTTGATCTTCCGCTGGTAGGCGCGCCACGTGATCGCCCAGCGCTCGTGCTCTTCCAGCGCCTCAAGACCCTTCATCTTAGCGATCGGCTGGTTGTACGGCGCGCCGAGCACCTTGTCGGGCTCATTGTAGGCCTCTCGCGACACTTGTGCCGCCGTCTCGGCCCAGTAGTCGAGATCCTCGCGCGAATAGGTCTCGCAGGGCTCGGGTGTGATCGGCTCGGGGACTACGAACGGATGGTGACTCGTCCACACACTCTGCACGCCGAAATCGATCTGCCGTTCCTGAAACTCGTGGCAGCCGATGCCGGTCTCCTCCTTCATCTGCCGCAGGCTGAAACGCACTTGGTCCAGACGCCGCCTCTCCTCGTAGGGCATGGTGACTCCGCGAATCGCGAGGAGCTTCTTCATCAGGTAGTTGTTGTTGAGGACCGCGATCTCGCTAACCTCGCGCAGGCCACGCGGGCCAAGCGAGAGGCACCACGCTAGCGCACGCAGCACGACCGGCACGTTGCCGTAGAACTCGCGCACCTTGCCGATGCTCAGCGGGCGATCGTAGTCGAGGTGGTACGTGCGTCCGTCGAAGGTGACTACCGGCACCGGCAGAAACGGCGCCAACTCCTGGGTACAGCAGTAGGCGCCGGCGGCCGGGCCGGCGCAGCCGTGCGGACTGCTGAACGTCTTGTGTAGGTTGAAGTGGCAGGCATCGAAGCCGGCGTCGCGCGCCCGGGCGATCCCCAGCACGCTATTGGCATTGGCTTGATCGGTGAAGGCGAGCGCGCCGGCCTGGTGCACTACCTCGACGAACCTGTCGATGGCGGGGTTGTAGATCCCGGTATCCTCGGGATTGGTGATCATCACGCCCGCGGTGCGCTCGCTGACGGCCGCCTTGAGCTGATCGAGCGGTGGATAGCCCATCTCGTCCGGCATGAGGGTGATCACCTTGAACCCCGCCGTGGCTGGTGCGGCGGCGTCGCACGGGTGGCTGAACATGGTAGTGATGAACTCGTCGCGCCGCGGTAGCTCACCGCGGCTGGCGTGGTAGGCGCGCACCACGGCGGCGTTGATGAAGGCCGCGTGCGCGCCTCCACCCCCTTGCAGGCTCACCTCGTCCAGCCCGCTGATGGCGCGCAAGATATCGCGGAACTCGTACAAGATCTGCAGTGCCCCCTGCAGCGTCTCTTCGTCTTGCAGGGGGTGGAGTTCGGCCATCTGCGGCAGGCGGCACAGCTCGTCATGTACCTTCGGGCTGTACTTCATGGTACAGGTCCCCTCGCTGATGTCGTTGGCGAGATCCATACCCATGGTCTGCTGCGAGAGCCGCAGGTAGTGACGAAGTGCCTGGTGCTGAGAGATTTCTGGCAGCGCCGGGGGCCGCTGTCGAGAGACGCTCGCGGGGATGTAGCTCGAAGCTTCCGCGATCTCACCCTTAATCTCAGGTTCAACCAGAGGGACAAACACCCCGCGCTCACCGGGCGTACTCATCTCCATGATGATGGGCTCGTCCCAGCGCGCCGAGCGGTATCCGCGAACCTTTGTCTGGCCCATCGTCACACCCCCTCCACGACGAGCACGCTGCGCAGTGCGGCCGCCAATCGATCGATGTCGTTTTTCGTGTGCACCTCGGTGACGCAGTACAGCGCACACTGAGCAAGGCCGGGGAAGTCTCGTGAGAGATCGTGCCCGCCGAAGATGTGATGGCCGAGCAACGCCTTGTTGATCTCGGCCACCGTCTTGCCCGTGCCGCTGAAATCGACTACGAACTCCTTGAAGAAGGCCTCGCCCAACCCGATCCGTACACCGGGGATCTCCGCGATCCGCTTGGCGGCATAGTGGGCCCGTCTGATGACCGTGTCGCCCAGCTCCCGGAAACCCTTGGGGCCCAGCAGCGTCATGTACACCGAGGAGGCGACCATCCACAGGCCGGCACCTGTACCGACCCAGTCCTTGCCCTTGTCGCGCAGGCCGTAGCTCGTGCGCTCCTCCATCATCTCGGCGAAGGCGTATTCGCCCTCGCGTTCGGTCTCGAGAATCGTGAACAGGATGAGCGGGCACTCGCTCGCGTACACGGGGTCGTCGTCGCGGAACGCGATGAACCCGCCCAGGCCGCCACCGCAGCTCATGTGGACGCCGAGGGATTGCACATCGCCGCAGACGATGTCCGCCCCATACGAGCCAGGGCCGGCGAGCAGTCCTAGGGAGATCGGATCGACGCCCACGATGAACTGGGCACCGTGCATGTGCGCGATGACGGCGATCTCGGCCGCGCGTCCTTCGATGGTACCCAGATACGTGGGCATCTCGATGTACACGGCCGCCGTGGCGGAGGAGATCTTCGCCCGCAGATCGTCGAGATTCAGCTCGCCGGTGGCCGGATCGAAGGCCACCGTCTCCAGGGCGATGTGGCTGGGCACCTCGGCCGGCCCGCAGAGCGTGCGAGCGACCGCCACTCGTTCCGGCCCGGCCGAGGCCGCCACCAGTACTTGGCTGCGGCCGGTGATGCGACATGCCATCCGCAAGCTGAGCCCCGCCACGGTACCCCAGTCGTAGAGAGCAAGACCTACACCATCCAGCTCGAGGAGCTCGGCCAGCTGGCTCGCGTACTCGAACTTGACTTGCTGCTTGCCGTGGTCCGTGTAGTACAGGCCGTCGTAGGCGGAGATGAACTCCGCCCGGTTGACCACCTCGTCGACGGCGGCGGGCACGTAGTGCTGCCAGCACCCGCCGCCGAGGAAGCTCAAGTAGTCCTCACAACTTACATTCTTCGCCAGGATGCTCTTCATATGCCGCTTCAACTCGGCCTCGGAGTGGATGGGCCCCGGCACGTCCAGCATGCCTTGAAACCTCAGGTGCTGGGGGATGGGCTCGTAGATATCGAGTGCGCTCGCCTTGCCGATCTCGCGCAGCATGGCCCGCTTGGTCTCCGGAACCGCGTTGGGGATGTACGGGTGGATGAAGTAGTCGTCCGTCATAGGGAGCCCTCACTCCTTTCCGGGAACACCGCCGCGATCCCTCAGCTGTAGCCGTAACCCGCCGTTGTGCCGTTGTCGATGGAGACGGCGGCGCCGGTGATCGACGCGGCCGCCGTCGACGCCAGATACACCACCAGATCAGCCACCTCCTGGGGCTGGATGAAACGCGCCGCCTCACCTTGTGGATAGCAAGAGAGCAGCATGCGGTAGTACGCATCCGGGTCACCGGAAGCGCGCGCCTGGCCCTCAAGCATAGAGGTCATAACGTCCGCAGGGCACACAGCGTTGACGCGCACGCCGTGAGGTGCCAGTTCGATGGCCAAAACCTTCGTAATCAGGACTACCCCGCCTTTGGAGGCCGAGTACGCAGCCGTCTCTGGCGTACCGACAAGGCCGGCATCGGAGGCGATATTTACGATGCACCCGCGAGTGGCTCTGAGATGCGGAATCGCGCGGCTGCAGCAGAAAAACAGCCCCTTCAGATTGACCTCCAGACAGCGGTCCCAATCGGCTTCGCGCACGGCGTCGCTTGGTCCCTCCGTCCATACGCCAGCGGTGTTCACCAGCACGTCCAGCTGGCCGGCGTCGCGCACGGTCGTGGCAATCACGTGCTCCACGGCGCCCACATCGGTGATATCGAGTAGCAGGCTGCGCACTCGCGACGCACCCGACGACGCCGCGGCCGATGCAAGGACGGTATCGGCGGCTTCCAGGGCCGCGGCATCCAGATCGGCAAGGACGACCCGAGCGCCCTCCTCAACGAAGCGCTGGGCAGCCACAACTCCGATGCCTCCGGCACCGCCCGTGACAAGCACCACCTTGTCGCGTAGTCCGGTCTCCACGTCCCCCTCCCCAGAGTCAAGGTTTGCACTGGAGCGACCCTGCCATAGACTGAACAGTCAGTCAAGATCTTCCGTCACCATGTAGAGCACCTGCTCGGCCGCTTCGTTGCCATTCACCTCAAGAGACAGCTGAGTATCGCCGAGCCTGGTAGCCAGTATGACAGCGGACAGGAGAGCGACAAGCGGTACTCCTCCGCCCACTTGCATTCGTATGTAGACTTTCTCTGCCGTCTCCGATGGTGAGGCGCCAGCTACCTACGTCAAGCGCCTCTCTCAGTGAGGTGCCGCGGGAGCAAAACCGGACCTAGAGGACGTCGTGACACTGTGAACAACCGTGAGGAGCAATCGTCTGCGCGGCGACAGGCTATGTTGGCCGCCTACTACGACACACTCGTAGATGAGGGACTCCAAGGCGCATCTTTTGTCAAAATCGCCAAGCGCCTCGGCAAAGCGCCCAGCCTCCTAGTCCACCACTTCGGTACTAAGGAGCAAATGACCATCGAGCTGGTCGACTACTTGCTCGAGAAGTACCACCGCAGTTACGGCGACCGGCTAGCGGCCATCGCCGACCCTCGCGATCGCCTCCAGGCCATCCTCGACACGATCTTCGACCCTGAGTACCACCAGCTCCTCGACGACAGCGTCTTCTACGCGTGCTTCTACCTCAGCCTCCGCCACCCCGCCGTGCGCGCGCAGTTTGCAAACCTTCATTACGCCTCGCTTGGGATGGTCGAGAATACGCTGCGGGAGTGCATGGCCATGGGATACCTGCCCCAAGACGATGCGCACGACCTAGCCATCCTGCTCGAGACACTGGAGGAGGGTTACGCGTTCGTCATCGGTGGCGTCGCCGACGGCGCCGCCAAGCTCGAGTTGGGCGCGGCGGTCAAACGCCGCGCCCGCCAGCTCCTGAGGATGCCGTAGCGGCGACGCGTACCCGCGCCGTCGCTCGACTCGCCCTGACTTCAGTAGTACAGCTCGGAAGGCCCCTTGTACTCCTGGATCGTGTTGCCGCCGTCGACGACCACGAGCTGACCGGTGACGTAGTTCGCCTCATCGCTTCCCAGGAAGCAGATGACGCGAGCGACCTCGGACGGGTACGCGGAGCGGCCGAGCGGCGTGTTCAAACCGCCGACATCTTCGCCCTCCGACTGCGATCCGGTGGCGATCCATCCCGGACCCACGGCGTTCACCGTAATCCCGTACTTGGCCACGTCCAGAGCCACTCCACGCGTCATGCCGAGCACACCGGCCTTGCCGGCGCAGTAGCCAGATGCAGCCGGGTTGGCCACCAAGGGCCCCGTGACCGAGGAGACGTTGACGATTCGCCCATAGCCGCGAGCGATCATGTGCGGTACAACAGCCCGAGTCACCAGGAACTGCGTCTTGAGGTTGATGGCGATCTCGAAGTCCCACTCCTCCTCGGTGAGCTCCTGGAACGGCGTGAACCGCGCGTCTTGCCCGCAGATGACCATGCCGGCGTTGTTCACCAACACGTCGATGCGACCGTGCTGGACAAGAGCTTCCTCCACGATCCGTCGCACCTGCTCGCCCTTGGTGAGGTCGGCGGTGTGCGACGAGACGGTAAAGCCCCGCTCGCGCAGACTGGCGGCGCAGTCGTGCACGCGTTCAGAGATGTCGGCGATAGCCACGGTGGCACCTTCTTCGGCGAACGCCGTGGCCGTGGCGAAGCCGATGCCGTCCGCCTTGGCCACGCCGGTGATGAAGGCGACCTTGTCATCAAGCCTGCCCTTGCGCTCCATGTGACCTCCCGCCGTCCGCACTCGACCGAGCGTCTTCACGGTCAGTTAACCACACGGCCGCGTTAACCACACCACGTGAACCGCACACCGCAGTGGCCCCACCGCCGCGGCAGGCGCACCGCGGTGAGGTTCTCCTCGCGGCGCCCGTGCGGTGGACGGCGGGCGCGGCGCGGCCTTGTGCTCGCGCCGCG
>Ga0334884_1000473_pt1 | contig 74218 bp, 64 predicted proteins | sample GraSluR1_MG_7_FD_207215 | JGI IMG/M metagenome (GOLD analysis project Ga0334884, IMG submission 207215) | Sludge microbial communities from methane-producing bioreactor in Wageningen University, Netherlands - Granular Sludge_12_05 R1 | ecosystem: Engineered > Bioreactor > Anaerobic >... | reverse complement strand
AATTTTTAAAATGTATTGATTTGAGGATTTTTAGTCATATCAAATTTCAATTCTTAAAAATAATTAAAGTTAATGCTTGACTAATAATAGTTAATCACCCTTTACACAATATTATCCATTGCATAGTATAGTTTGCCAATAAAAAAAGAAAAATGCTTTAAACATTTTTCTTTAGATTAAATTATAAGTTTTTTATGATTTCAGCTACCATTGAAGAAGCTGTACCTTTTCCACCCATATCAGGAGTAGCAGTTTCTTTATTATTTAAAGCAATAACAATTGCTTTTTTTATTTTACTACTAGCTTCATTTTCACCAATATGATCTAACATCATTGTTGCTGATAATAATAAAGCAATTGGATTAGCTCTATCTTGACCTACCATTTTAGGAGCCGATCCGTGAACCGCTTCAAATATTGCAATATCTTTTCCCATATTAGCACCAGGCGCTACACCTAATCCGCCAACTAATCCTGCCATTAAATCAGATACAATATCACCATATAAATTTGGTGCTACTAGCATATCATATTCTTCAGGTTTTTTTACTAACTGCATACACATATTATCAACAATTCTATCATCGCCAATTATACTAGGATAGTTTTCTTTCATTTCATTAAAAATCTTTAAGAACAATCCATCAGTCTTTTTTAAAATGTTTGACTTGTGTACACAAGTTACTCTTTTTCTATTATTTTTTAAAGCATATTCAAATGCAAATTTAATAATGTTTCTTGTAGCTTTTTCGGTAATTAATTTTGTAGCTTTTGCTCCACCATCAAACTCTTCTTCTAAACCTATATATAAATCCTCTGTATTTTCCCTTATCATGATAATATCAACATCATCATATCTACTTAAACCAGGAATTAATGTTTTTGCTGGTCTTACATTAGCATATAAATCAAATTTTAATCTTAACTCTACATTTACAGATCTAAACCCCTCTCCAATTGGAGTGGTTACAGGGCCTTTTAATGCGACTTTATATTTATTAATTGCAACAGCGACATCATCTGGGATTAAAACTCCCATTTTATCATACGCAAGTTGTCCGATTAAAAACTCATGCCAATTTACTTTGACACCAGCAGCTTCTATTATTTTAATACAAGCATCAGTAATCTCAGGACCAATCCCGTCCCCTTTAAATAAAACTATATCATGAATCATTTTTCTTCACCTATCTTTCTAAATTTTCCAACGTATTGTGCTGCTGGTCTAATAATTCTACTACAATAAAGTTTGTTTTCAATATTATGTGCAACCCAACCCACCATTCTACTTGTTGCAAACAGCGGAGTGTATAATTCTTCTGGAATACCTAGCAACTTATAAGTTAAACCACTATAGAAGTCAACATTAGCACAAACGTTAAATGTTTCACCTTTTCTTTTTTTCAATTCTCTAATTGCTATTTTTTCAAAGCGATAATAGAAATCAAAACTCTTACCTTCTTTTTTAGAAATAGCTAATCCTTTACATCTATCTCTTAAAATTTCTGCTCTTGGATCACTCTTTGTATATACTGCGTGTCCTAAACCATATATTAAACCTTTTTTATCGTAGAATGTTTTATCTAGCATAGCATTAACTACACGGTTAATTTCCTCATCAGTACCATTAATTCCTATTTCTTTAATCACTGCATGAAACATATCATCTACTTCTTTACTAGCTCCACCATGAAGCGGTCCTTTTAAAGACCCCAATGCAGCTGCAACAGCTGAATAAAAATCAGTAGCTGTAGAACTTACAACGATATTAGCAAAAGTTGAGTTATTAGCTCCACCATGATCTGCGTGAATCATCAATAATAAATCTAGTGTTTGAGCTTCTTCTTTAGTAAACTTTCCATCCATTCTTAACATATGTAAGAAGTTTTCTGCTATAGAATAATTTTTGTTTGGCATATGAACTACTAAACTTTTTTGATCAATTAGATGCGATTTAGAATAGTAAGTATAAACTGCTAAAGCTGGCATCTTAGCAACTAATGAAACACCTTTTTCTAAAACTATCTTAGGATCAGTTGAGTCTGGATCTTTATCATATACATAAAGCGAAAGAACATTTCTTTGTAATTGATTCATTAAATTTTTACTTGGATATTCTAATATAACCCTAGTGTTAAAATTTCTTGGTAAATTATATAAATCTGCTAGAGCTTTTTTAAACATATTTAATTCTTCATCAGTTGGTAATTCACCAAACAAAATCAAATAACAAACTCTTTCATATCCATATCTTTCATATCTTTGATTAGCAAGTTCAACTAAATCATAACCTCTATAATACAAATGACCAAAATCATCTTCTTTTTTACCATCAACAATATTATAACCGTGAACTTCACATATCTTAGTAAGCCCTACTAAAACACCAGTTCCGTTAGAATTACGCAATCCTCTTTTAACATTATGTTCATCATATAATTTTCCATCAATATAATTTCTTTCTACTGACTCTAAATACTTGCTATTTAAAAACTTTTCCATTGTTTTCCTCTTATCTTTTGTTTAAATTTTTTATAAATTTAAGCATTCCACCTTCTTTGATAATAGCAATTTCGTTTGCATCTAAATTATGCATTACTTCAATATTGATGTTTTTGCTAACATTTTTAATTATTAAGTTTTTATTTTCTAGAATATCTTTTGTATTAATTTCTAAAATATCTTTTTGAGATATTTTATCATAATCTTTTTCATTAACAAATATTAATGGTAAGATTCCAAAGTTAATTAAATTTTTTCTATGAATTCTTGCAAAGCTTTTTGCAATTACTGCCTTTACTCCTAAATATTTCGGAGCAATAGCGGCGTGTTCTCTACTTGAGCCTTGACCATAGTTTTGTCCTGCTACTACGATACTACCCTTTAACTCCATAGCTCTTTTTTTGAAATTAAGATCTTTTGTGTTAAAAACAAATTCAGAAATTTTATCAATGTTAGAACGATAAGGCAAGACCTTACTTCCAGCAGGCATAATATCATCAGTTGTAATATTGTCTTCTAACTTTAAAATAACTTCATTTTTTATAATATCATCTAACGCTTCAGCATCAAACAAAGGTTTAATATTAGGCCCTCTAACCACTGCATCTTTAAAAGTGGGCGCGATAATCATCGCATCATCAATCAAGAATTCTTTAGGCATTGGCATTTCATTAAAATTAGGGTCATTACTAATAACACCACTAATAGCCGATGATATAGCAGTCTCAGGACTTACTAAATATACTTTAGCCGAAAGTGTACCACTTCTTCCATAAAAATTTCTATTAAAAGTTCTTAAAGAAACCGCATCAGTTGCAGGAGACATTCCCATGCCAATACAAGCTCCGCAAGCAGATTCTAAAATTCTAGCTCCAGCTTTTATAAATATCTCTAATATTCCGTCTTTTGTAATCATCTCTAGAACTTGTTTAGAACCAGGTACAATCCCTAAACTTACATCTTTATGGACTTTTTTATCTTTAATAATACATGCCGCTTTCATCAAATCATAATAAGAAGAATTAGTACAACTTCCTATTAATACTTGATCAACCTTTATATCTTTTAAATCTTCTACTCTAGCAATACTATCAGGACTATGAGGCTTTGCTGCTAGTGGTTTTAACTCTGCTAAGTCAATAATATATTTCTCATCATAAACACAATTTTTATCCGCTTCTAATGCTTCAAAATCTTTTTCACGCTTTTGCATTTTTAAAAACTCATATGTAATTTCATCACTTGGAAAAATTGAAGTTGTAGCTCCTAATTCTGCACCCATATTGGTTATTGTGGCACGTTCTGGAACACTCAAACTCTTGATCCCATCACCACTATATTCAACAACTTTATTAACGCCACCTTTAACAGTCAAAATTCTTAAAACTTCAAGAATAATATCTTTAGCGCTAACTCCTTTTTTTAATCTATTCTTTAATTCAATATTAACTACTTTTGGCATCACCAAACTAAAACCTTGTCCCGCCATAGCTAATGCAACATCAAGCCCACCGGCTCCTATTGCAAGCATTCCCATACCTCCACTTGTTGGAGTATGTGAATCAGAACCTAATAAAGTCTTGCCTGGCTTTGAAAATCTTTCTAAGTGCACCTGATGACAAATCCCATTTCCAGCTTTAGAAAAATAAATACCAAATTTATCCGCTACTGTCTGTAAGTACTTGTGATCATCTGCATTTTCAAAACCACTTTGTAAAGTGTTGTGATCAACATAACTAACTGACAACTCAGTTTTAACTTTAGTAATTCCTAATTGCTCTAACTCTAAATATGCCATCGTTCCGGTTGCATCTTGAGTTAAAGTTTGATCAATCTTAATAGAGATATTTTCTCCTTTAATCATTTGACCCGAAAGCAAGTGTTTGCTTATTATTTTTTCTGTAAGTGTATGTCCCATAAATACACCTCCTTTATATTCGATTTTAATTTATATCATTATACTATAAACACTGTTATAAGTCAAAATATATTTTGAGTAAAAAAAACAACTTAAATTAATAAGTTGTTTAACTATCTTTTCTAAACCATAAGGTTGATGTACCATTTTCGTAAGAAAAATTCTCTATAATTATTTGACCATCTTCATATCTTTGTTCAAACTCAGGAGTTTGATCATTCCAAAAAATAATTTTTCTATCTTCGATTCTATATTCATATATATCGTGAGTTCCTTGATATTGGCCACCTTCCATATAAGAAGTAACTGCCGTAATCTCTGCTTCACCTTGAGCACTTAAAACAATAGTATATTCTTGAAAATCACTCAAATAATATTGCCCCTCTGCATCATATAAACTATAAGTTCCTGCATATGCTGCATACTTATTAGTACAACCTATTAACCCAAATAATCCAAAAATTAAAAACAAAACAAAAAACTTTTTCACATTCCACCTCCAACATATGCAAATATTATAACATAACTTATATAAATATATCTTAATTTTTAAACTTTATTTTTTCTAAGAACTTAACTAACATATAAACCCAAGATTTTCCTTTAGGCATTTCTACCATAATGTGTCGACTTCTGTAATTAAATCTAATATTCTTATCAATCGAATTAGCTATTATAAACATAAGTGATCCATCAATTTTATCACTTATATTTGGAGAAAAACTAAATGAGACTTTATCTTTTCTCTCTTCAAAATTTTTTATCTCATATCTTTTTAATAAACTTTGAAGATATTCCTCTTCAATATATAATTTAATCGTTTCTGTAATTTCACCAAACCTATCTGTTAGTAAATTAATTAAATTGTTTTTTTCTTCTAAAGAATTAATTGAATTAATTGCTTTATGAATAAATATCTTTACATCATCATCACTTACATAATTCTTATCAACATGTTTTGAAATATTAATATTATAAGTTTTAATTTCTTCTTTTTCTATCTCTTCATGTTTAGCCTCTTTAATAGCTTCGTTTAAAATCTTCATATAAAGATCCATTCCTACACTATCAATATATCCTGATTGTTCTTGGCCTAAAACATCACCTGCCCCTCTGATTGCTAGATCCCGACTTGCAATATTAAAACCACTTCCTAAACTAGTAAACTCTTTAATCGCCATTAATCTTTGCGTTGCTTCACTTGTTAATACTTTTCCTGTTTCATACATTAAATATGCATAAGCAATTTTATCAGTTCTACCTACTCTTCCTCTAATTTGATAAAGTTGAGCAAGTCCTAAGTTATCTACATTTTCAATAATTAAAGTATTAGCATTTGAAATATCAATTCCTGTTTCAATGATTGTTGTACAAAGTAAAACATCATATTCTTTATCAATAAAACTCTGAACCACATCTTCGATTGCTTCTTTTGAAAGTTGCCCATGAACTATTCCTATTTTTGCTTCTTTTACAAGTTTATTGATATAATTCTTAGTTCTATCTAGGCTAGCAATTCTATTACATAAATAAAATATTTGACCATTTCTTGATAACTCTCTATAGATTGCTTCTTTTACTACTACATCGTTTTTAGGTAAAACATATGTTTGAATTGGATATCTGTTTAACGGAGGTGTAGTTATTAAACTTAATTGACGCAACCCCATAGTAGCCATTTGAAGGGTTCTTGGAATTGGTGTTGCTGTTAAAGTCAATACATTAACATTAGTTTTAATTTTTTTAATCTTTTCTTTATGTATAACTCCAAAACGTTGTTCTTCATCAATTATCAAAAGACCTAAATCTTTAAAATGAATATCATCGCTTAAAATTCTATGAGTTCCAATTAAAACGTCAATCTTACCTTCTTTTAATTTTTTTAAAACTTCGGTTTGGGTTTTACTATCAACAAGTCTATTTAACAAGGCCACCTTAACCCCATATTTTGAAAACCGTTCTTTAAAAGTATAATAATGTTGTCTTGAAAGAATTGTTGTTGGAGCAAGGTATGCTACTTGTTTAGAGTTGTAAACCGTTTTAAAAGCAATTCTCATTGCAATTTCAGTTTTACCATATCCAACATCTCCACATACTAATCTATCAACAATTTTACCGCTTTCCATGTCAAACTTAATTTCTTTGACAGTCTCTAATTGGTCAAGCGTTTCTTCAAATTCAAAATCATTTTCAAACTCTTCTTGAAGCGGATCATCTTTTAAATATTTAACACCTAAATTTTGATCTCTTAAAGCTTGCATAGTAATCAAATCTTCTGCAATGTCTTTTAATTTATCTTTAATTTTTTCTTTTTTCTTAATCCATTCTTTTGAATTAAGACTACTAAGTTTAGGTTTAGCTGATTCACTTGCAATATATTTTTCTAGCAAATGAATATTTGAAACCGGAATATATAAAGCTCCGTCTTGAAATTCTAAATGTAAGTAATCATTTTTTATTCCTTTAGTCTCTTGAGTACTAAGTCCTAAATATCTTGCAATTCCATAATCTTGATGAACCACAAAATCATTTATATTTAAATCTTCTTTTGAATATAATTTATCAGTTTTAAAAGCAGAGCTTCGATATTTTATTTTACTCTTGTATTTAGTAGCAAAAAGTTCTTTTGTTGTAATAACTTCTATATTACTAATCAATCCAAAACTAATAGGATTATCCAAAACTAAAACATTTACTTTTTCTTTTAAATTAAATTTTAAACTATATTCAATCGATGCATTTTCTAAAATATCTTTCATTAGAATTATTTGTTTTTCATCATTTAATGCAATCAAATATTTTTTATTCTTATTAATTTTTAATTCTTCTAAAAATACTTTTAAATTGTTTTGATAACTTGCTACTTCATAACTTTCAAAATCTAGTGTTTTTGAAAGTTTAATATTATTCAAACTACTTAAATGTTCACTTAAAAACATTACTTTATTATTGTTTATCAAATATTCAATTTGATAATAATATTCTAAATCAAAAACTTTTTCTTCAAAAAAAGTATCAATGTTTTCAATGCTTATTTTCTGATTATCTTTTAACACATTATATTCATCAAATACAATTATTTTACTGTCTAGATAATCAACAATTGATTGTGGAGCATCATCTAAATATTTAATATACTTATTAGCTCTTTCAACATTATTGTATTCTTTTAAATCTATTAAATCATCTTTTGATTTTACTTCTAATTCTTGAATAAGTTTATCAATTTTCTCTTCTTCATAAAGTGTATCGTTTAACGGAAAGATTTCAACACTGTCTACTTTTGAAATACTCCTTTGAGTAAGTTTATCAAAAATTCTAATATTTTCTATTTCGTTACCAAACAAATCAAGTCTTATAGGGTTAACACAGTCAAAAGGAAAGATATCAATTACTCCGCCACGAACACTAAAATCCCCTACTTCTTCTGTGATAGGGGTCCTTTTGTAGCCACTCTTAACTAAGCTTTTAAAAAATTCTTTTAATTCAATAGTATCGTTTGTTTTTAAGAAATATGAGTTTTCTAAAAACTTTTCTTTATTAGAATTATATCTTAGTGCAGCTTGTATGTGAGTAACAATTATTTTCTTTTTTTTGAGGATAATGTTTTTAATAGTATTAATTCTCTCGAGTCTAAATTCCCAGCTATAAGCTAATACTTCCACCGCTGCAATTTCATCAATTGCATAAAAACTAACATTCTCATAACCAGCTAGTTCACAGAAAGCATCATAGGCTTTAGTAGCAAAATAGACATTTCGAGCAATATAAATTATATTTTCTTCGGTTTCTTTATAAGCTAGATAAGTGAGTAAATAATTTACATTCTTACAACTATTATAAACATTAAGAGAAAACGAAGGATTATCTTTAATATATGAAAGATAATCCTTAGTTTGTTTTTGTTTAGCAAATATATCTAGTATATTCATTATTTAAATCTCTTTCTGATTATATTTATTCATTGCATAAGGGAAATCATTATCTAAATAATCCATAATTATTGAAGTTGCTTTATCTAATGCCAATTCTATCTCTATTCTTTCATCTTTTGAAAAGTTATCTAAAACATAATCAACAACAGCATAAGCATCTTGCCTTCCGATACCAATTCTCAATCTTTTTATATCAGGGGTTTTAAGCGTTTTAATAATTGAATCCATTCCTTTATGTCCACCAGCTGTACCGTTTAATCTAAGTCTTATTTTCCCTGTTGGTAAATCTAAATCATCATAGATTACTAAAACATCTTGAAAATCTATTTTATAAAAATTCATAACAGCTAAAACTGCATCGCTTGATAAATTCATAAAGGTTTGAGGTTTAACAAAAAATATCTTTTCACTTTTATATACGAATGTTGCAATTTCACATTTAAGTTGTTTTTCTAAAGTAAATTTTAATTTATTGTCTTTAGCAAATTTGTCTAAAAACATAAACCCGATATTATGCCTTGTTTTTTTATATCTTAATCCAGGATTACCTAGTCCTACAATAAGTTTCATTAGTTTTTACCTAAGTCTTGTTCCTTCAATCTTATTTCTTCTTGAATCTTATAACATTCAATTACATTTTGAATTAAACTAACAATAGTCATAGGACCAATCCCTTTTGGAACCGGAGTAATTGCACTAGCTATTTCTACCACTTCATCAAAATCAACATCACCTACTAATTTGCTTTCAAAACGATTTATTCCTACATCAATTACAACTGCATCTTTTTTTACCATATCTGCTTTAATAAATTTAGGCACACCAATAGCTGCAACCAAAATATCTGCATCCTTAGTAACATCTTTTAAAGATACCGTTTTTGAATGAGCAATAGTTACAGTTGCATTCTTTTTAAGCATTAATATAGCTAAAGGTTTCCCAACTAATTTACTTCGCCCAACTATTACAACCTTCTTTCCTTGAATATCAATGTGATATTCATCTAACAAAGTCATAACTCCTTTTGGTGTAGCTGGTTCTATTCCTGGTTTATTCATAAACAATTTACCCTGATTTGCAAGAGTCAAACCATCAACATCTTTATTAGGATCGATTGTATTAATTATTACATCTTCATCTAAATGATTTGGTAGTGGCAATTGAACCAATATCCCATTAACTTTTACGTCTTCATTTAAATTTTTAATAACTTTCAATATACTTTTTTGAGGTTCGTTAGCTGGAAAATAAAACTCCTTACTATTAATACCTAACTCTGCACATTTCTTATGTTTGTTTTTTACATAAGTTTTACTAGCTTCATTATCACCCACTAAAATAATCGCTAACGTTATTTTCTTTGGTAACTTTTCAATTTCTATTTTTAACTTTTCCGTTAGTTTTTCACTTGTTCCTTTTCCATCTAAAATCATAATTTTTCTCCTTTTAAGATATTCCAATTATATTATTAAATTCATCAAGATCAATCTCGTATAATTTTCCTTTTTTAGGAAGGCCTGGCATAGTCATTATATTACCTGTTAAACAAATTACAAAATTACATCCACTAGCAATTCTAATTTCTTTAATACTAATATCAAAATCAGTCGGACGTCCTATTTTAGTTTTGTCATCCGTTAAAGATAGTGGTGTTTTAGCCATACATATATTATAATTTCTAAATTCACTTTTATCAAGTTCTAACAAAGCTTCTTTAGCTTCTTTTGAATATACTACTCTTTTAGCCCCATAAATATTCTTAGAAATTTTTTCAATCTTTTTAAATAATGACTCTTCTAATTTATACGTTAATTTATGTTTTTTATTACTAATATTTTCAATTACTTTATTAGCTAAATCAATTCCGCCTTCTGAACCTTTAGCAAAAACATCACTTACAGCAAAAGCAACTTCTTTTTCTTTAGCCCATTGTTTTAATATATTAATTTCTTTTTCTGTATCATTCTCAAGTTTGTTTAAAGCTACAACACAAGTTAAATTAAATTTTTTTATGTTTTCTAAATGCTTCTCTAAATTACTTAGCCCTGATTTTAAAGCTTCTATATTTTCTTTATTTATATCGCTTGCTCCGCCATGATATTTCAAAGCTTTGGTTGTTGCGACTAAAACAACTGCACTAGGGCTTTTACCCATAAGTGGGCACTTTATATTCAAAAACTTTTCAGCACCTAAATCAGCCCCAAACCCAGCCTCAGTTACTACATAATCAGCTAACTTTAAAGCAAGTTTAGTCCCCAAAATCGAATTACAGCCATGAGCTATATTTGCAAAAGGACCACCATGAACTACCATTAAGTTTTTTTCTAAAGTTTGAACAACGTTAGGATTAATTGCTTGCTTTAGTAAAGCTAAAATCGACCCCGTAATATTTAAATCTTTAATAGTTATAGGTTTGTTTTCCAAACTATAAGCAACAATTGTTTTATTAATTCTCTCTCTTAGTTCCTCAAAAGAACTACTTAAGCAAAGCATTGCCATCACTTCGCTTGCTACACTGATGTTAAAGTAATCTTTTCTTGCAACTTCTTTCTCACTACTTAAACCAACTCTCACTTCTCTTAAGGCACGATCGTTTAAATCAATACACCTTTTCCAAGTAATCTTATTTGGATCTATTTTTAGTTCATTACCATGAAACACAACATTATCAATAGTTGCACTAATTAAATTGTTAGCTGATGTGATAGCATGAATGTCACCAGTAAAGTGTAGATTAATATCTTCCATTGGAAATATTTGAGCATAGCCTCCACCGGTCGCTCCTCCTTTAACCCCAAAAACTGGTCCAAGCGAAGGTTCTCTTAAAGCACCCATCGCTTTTTTACCAACTAGGTTTAAAGCATCAACCAACCCAATAGTTGTAGTAGATTTTCCCTCACCATATGGTGTTGGATTAATCGCCGTAACTAAAATCAATTTCCCTTCTTTTTTATTTTTAAGTCTCTCAAAAATGCTTAAATTAATTTTAGCCATATATTTTCCATAGTTGTCTATTTCACTATCAACTACTCTAAACTTTTTTAAGAGTTTGTTTATTTCTATTTTATCGTGTGCTTTGTTAATCTCGTAATCTGTCAACATTGTTTACTCCTTGCTTGGTTTCTTTGTAAGTATTATACTACATTTCTTATATAAATGCTATTGCTTTATAAGTTTTTTTGGTTATAGGTTTTTTTTATTTTATTTGATATTGTTATAATTTTTAGTAAAATATTGCTTCTAATTTAATTTCTTCTTTCTATATTATATATGTAAAAACAAAACACTAAAAAACAGTAGGTTTTAGCTCCTACTGTTTTTTAAAACGTTTATTGAGTTTTAATAACCAAACTATTATTAACCGCATCTATTAAGTATTTTTGGTTTTCTTTTATATCACCACTAATAATTGCTTTAGCTATCATTGTTTCGATTTCTCTTTGAATAAACCTCTTTATAGGACGCGCTCCATATTCGTGAGAATAACTGCTTTCTATAATATATTCTTTTGTTTTATCAGAAAAATCAAGGATATACTTGTTAGATTCAAGTCTTAATTTTAACAAATTAAGCATTTTACTAACAATCTTTAATTGAACCTCTTTAGATAAAGGCTTAAACATTACTATTTCATCAATTCTGTTTAAGAATTCTGGTTTAAATGTTTTTCTTAATAACTCTTGAACAATTGTTTGTTTATTTTCAAGTAGATATTCGCTTCCCAAATTTGATGTCATTATAATAATAGTATTTTTAAAATCAATTACTCTTCCCTGCGAATCTGTTAGTCTACCTTCATCTAATATTTGAAGTAAAATATTAAAGACCTCTGGATGAGCTTTTTCAATCTCATCAAACAAAACTATTGAATATGGGTTTCTTCTAACTTTTTCAGTCAGTTGACCCCCTTCTTCATAGCCAACATATCCAGGAGGAGCTCCTATTAATCTACTAGTCGCGAATTTCTCCATATATTCACTCATATCAAGTCTTACAATATGAGATTCGCTATCAAACAAATTAGCAGCTAGACTTCTAGCAACTTCTGTTTTACCCACGCCTGTAGGACCTAAGAATAGAAACGATCCAATCGGTCTATTCTCGTCTTTAATTCCAGCTCTTTGTCTAATTATAGCATCACTTACTAATTCAATTGCTTCATCTTGACCGATTACTCTTTCAAGTAAATTGTTTTTTAAACCTAAAACTTTTTCTTTATCTCCTTTTAATATCTTAGTGATTGGAATGTTTGTATTTTTAGCTACAATTTTTGCAATTTCATCTTCTGTTACAACCTCAGACAACATTGTGTTTTCTTTGTTTGATAACTCTTGAATTTCTTTTTCTATTTTAGGAAGTTTACTGTATTTTATTTCAGCTGCTTTATTGTAATCACCTTTATTATATGCTTCATCTAAAACAAATTTTAATTTTTCTAATTCTTTCTTTTTATCTTTAATAATATCAACTGCTTTTTTCTCAACTTCCCAAGTTTCTTTTAATGAAGTTTCTTCTTTTTTTAACTCATCTAATTCTTTGTTTAGTTTTTCTAATCTATCGATACTATTTTTGTCTTTTTCTTTTTCTAAAGCTCTTTTTTCAATTTCTAATTGCATTACCTTTCTAACAACTTCATCTAAAATAGCAGGCATTGAATCAATCGCTACCCTTGTTGCCGAGCATGCTTCATCAATTAAATCAATTGCTTTATCTGGCAAGAATCTATCTGTTATATAGCGATTAGATAAAATAGCAGCATTAACTAGTGCTCCATCAGTAATAGTTACTCCGTGATGAGCTTCATAACGTTCTTTTAGTCCCCTTAAAATACTTATAGTATCTTCTACAGTCGGTTCTTGAATAATAACTTTTTGGAACCTTCTTTCTAAAGCTCTATCTTTTTCAATATATAACCTATATTCGTTTAAAGTTGTTGCTCCTATACAATCTATTTCACCTCGAGCTAACATCGGTTTTAACATATTCCCAGCATCAAGCGCCCCTTCTGCTTTACCCGCTCCTACAATTAAATGAATTTCATCAATAAAAAGAATTATTTCACCGTTACTTTCTTTAATTTTATTTAAAACTGCTTTTAGTCTTTCTTCAAATTCTCCCCTAAATTTAGCTCCAGCAACTAACGCCCCCATATCAAGTTCATAAATTTTTTTGTTTTTCAAACTCAAAGGAACATCATCCTTTACGATTCTTGAAGCCAAACCTTCAACAATGGCAGTTTTACCAACTCCTGGTTCGCCAATTAGAATCACGTTGTTCTTTGTTTTTCTAGCTAATATTTGGACAATCTTTCTAACTTCTTCATCCCTACCAATCACAGGATCTACTTTTCCTTTTTTTACTTCTTCTACAATATCTCTACCAAACTTCTCTAATACGTTAGGATCTTGGTTGTAGTTTTCCATTTCTTGCATTTTATTCACCTCACTTTTAGCACTCTTAAACACTGAGTGCTAAATATATTATACTCCATTTTTAGAATATGTCAAGAGATTATCTTTACTAAAATTAAAAAACACCAAATTACTTTTGGCGTTTCTTTTTGTTTTTCGGATCGAAAGGTTTAAAAATCTTTTCTGTAACGGTTTTTATTTGTTCTTGAATATTTTCATCTTTTTCTTTTACAGTATAATTAGATTCTTCTTTTTCAACAACCATATCGATTTTAATAAAATCTGGCAATAAAGCTTTATCTAGCAACTCTCTTGAGTTATCATCGTAGATGATTAAAACTTTATCATCCAAAATCTGTTCAATAAAACCCTTTTTCATTTTATTTGCCTTTTAATTCTTGTTCTATATCATCTTCTTCATCTTCTTCATCTTCTTCGTCATCATCGTCTTCTCTAAGTTTAGATGCATCAATTTCTTGAATATCTCTATCAGTTGCAGTTTCTAAATCATCAAACTCATCAGCCAATTCATCTTTTTCTTCTTTTTCATCATCTTCTTCGTCTTCTTCGGATTCAGAATCAGCGTTTTTAATTTTATCGCCTACTAATTCGTTAACTTTTACATCTTCATCTTCTTCAAATAAATCATCTAACATTCCTCCGTCTTTATCAAGCCAGCCTGAAGGTAGATGTCCTTTTAAATCCCACAATTTCTTTTCGTGTTTATCATCACCGCAACAAACAAAGTAGCCACTTAACATAAAATCAGCAAAGAACTGAGGTTTTAATTTGGCTTGTTCTGATGCAGGTATTTTTTTTGCTTTAAAAACATCACTAGCAATTTCGTCTAAAGTTTGAGGTTTTCTCTTTTTTTGCATTAATCTCACAACAACTTCAATTAATGAATCTTCTTCAATATTAGTATTTTTTCCCATAAGGTCCTCCTATAATTATAAACCTTTTTTAATTATATTATTAAACTATCTAAAAAACAAGTTTTATTTAATTTCTTTTTCTATCTTTTCTAAAACACTATATTCTGTTCTATCTATATTAAGCGGTGTAATAGATATGTATTTATTATGGATTGCATTTACATCTGACTTTAGATTACTAGTTTCTAATTCAAAGTTAGTTTTACCTTTTTGAAAAATCCCTTTTGGTTCTCTTTTAATCGAAGCTTCAAAGTGAGTGCTTCCTTGATTAGTTATCTTTATACCCAAAGACTCTCCTCTTACAAAGTTAATATTATATAAATTATTTAAATCAAACAACTTGTTTTTATTTATAAAATCCATAACATTATCAAAATTTTTTTCAAAATCACTAAAATCATTTTTAGGAACAGATAAAGCCAAAGCTTTTAATCCATATAAAGCAGCTTCGCTTGCGGCTCCTACGGTTCCTGAGTAAAAAATATCTTCACCCAAATTAAAGCCATTGTTAACACCTGATAAAACCAAACTAAATTCAAGCCCTAAATAATATCTCGCCAAACGCACACAATCTGTAGGCGTAGAATCAACATAATATGTTTCAACTCCAGGTAAAATGTTTTTAAGTTTTTTACATTTAATACCTTGTCTAATGCGCATACTTTGGCTTTTGCCTGATTGTTCTTTTTTAGGCGCAACAACAACAACTTCACCATATTTTAAAGCTCTTTCAACTAACAACTTCAATCCATCTGCTTTAATACCATCATCATTAGTAACTAATATTCTCACTAAAACACATCCTTTTTATCATTTTTAAATTCTTTTAATTTTTCATCAGCAATTTTTAATAATTTTTTTACTTCTTTTAAACTTTTCAAAGTAGCCCCACTAGCTTGGTGATGACCCCCGCCTTTAAAATTATTAGCAATATCGTTAACTGTAATATATCTAGATCTTAATCTTGCTCTAATGTTTTTATCTTCTTGTTCTAAAAACAATATCCAAATTAAACTTCCTTTAATATTCTCAAGCACATTAACATAAGAGGATGCTTGTTCTGTTGTTAGATTTAACTTTTTTTGATCTTTTAGTGAAAAATATACATAACTAACGCCGTTTGGTGTAGCTTTGTATTTATTATAAACAAAAGCTTGAGCTTTAAACTCTTCTGGGCTTTTAACATATAAATTAGCATATAAAGTTTGTAAATCTATATTGTAATTCAACAAAAACGCAGCACATTCCATAACTTCTGAGTTAACTCCTCGATACTTAAATCTACCAGTATCAGTAACAATTCCTAAAAACAAATAATACGCTCCTTTTTCTGAAATTTTTAACTCATTTTTGTTAGTCATCAAGAACTTTGTTATCATCGCAGAACAAGAAGGACTTTCTTTGTCTAACCAAGTATAATTTCCAAAATTTTCACCATCATTGTGGTGATCAATTTTAAAAATTTCTTTAGCTTGTTTATAACCATCTCCACTGATCCTATTTTCAGTAGCTGTATCAACCACAATTGCTAAAAAATCACCCTTAAATTCTGAAACATTATAATTATCTAAATCGCTTATAAATTCTAAATATTTTGATTCATCATTTCCGTTGTTGTAGACTTGTTTTTTAGGAAAAGAAGCTCTTATAATTTCTTTTAATCCTTGACTACTTCCAAGGGCATCTCCATCAGGTCTTAAATGCCTATAAATAACTATATTATCATATTCTTTTATCTTTTCTAGCAGTTTATTTATCATTTTCTTGTCCTTCTTTTAATTTGTTTAATTCTTTTATAACATCATCTACTACTGCCCAAGTTGGCAGTGTCGCACCACTTGCTTTTTTATGCCCACCACCACCATATTTAGTAGCCAATTTATTCACATCATATTTGCTCGATCTAAACTCTGCAATAATTTTTCCGTCTTCTGTTTCAGTAAAATTAGCCCATGTATCAATTTCTCTAATTCCTGCCATTAAATTAATCATTCCTCTTGATATAGTTTGAACATCAGTTTCTGCTTCTTTAATATCTTTTTGAGTGTTTTTTAAATAAGCAACTCTTGAATCAGTTACTATAAATTTTAATCCTAGTTTTGCTCTTAATCTAACCGTTTTTAAATCATCTTGATATAACTCGCTATATGTATCACCAGGAATTGCACCTTTTTCTAACAACTTAGAGGCTAAATCAAAAGTCCTTGCACTAACGCTATCATATAAGAAGCGCCCACAATCAGTTACCAAGCCTGTAAACAAAGCTTGAGCAGCTACATTGTTAATTTTTAATTTTAAATTTAACAAGATATAAGTTAGAAGTCCACAGATACTTTCAAACGAAGAATCAACGATTTCTAAATCACCAAAATTGGTTTTTAAAATATGGTGATCAATTTTTACTAAAACAGCTCCCGTTTTATATCTTTCATCACTAATCAAAGTAGGTTCTGCGGTGTCTAAAACAATAACCAAAGCCTTAGCATATAACTTATCAACAATGTTATCCATCTTACCTATAAAATCATAGCGCGGAGTGTTATCTCCAACAGCATAAATTTTTTTACCAGGAAAATTATGAATCAAAGTTTCTTTCAATCCAATTTGACCACCCATTGCATCACCATCTGGTTTTGTATGTCTGTGGATAATTATCACTTTATGTTTCTTGATTAATTTCAGTAATTTTTGATACATGTTTTTTCTCCTTTTTTTTGCTGTTTTTTTTAGCTACTTTTAACACTTGTTTTTTTATATTAAAAAATTACATTTTTTTCACTTCTTCTATTTTACCTTAAAAAACAATCGAAATCTTAAAATTTGCTTTTGTTTTGTACAGCGTACTTTGAAAGCAGTTTAAATGGTGGTTTTTTTCCCTATAATCTATTATCTGTTGATATTAGAGTAAATATAACCTTAAGGCTTAAACAACAGAAGAGCGAAAAATACGGGTTTTTTAATTTTTTTGACTTTTTTGACTTTTTTCAACTTTTTTTGAGTTTTGTTTTTGTTATTTTTTATATATTATAACATAGGTTTTTTTAATATTCAATTGCGATTATTTTTATAACTTTTTTTACTCTATTTTTCGCCTTATTAAAACCATCTTTTTAAGAACTAAAAAAAGAAGTTTTTTAACCAACTTCTTTTAATTTATAATCCTTCAAAATTTTCAAAACAATCAGCCCAATTATAATGCTAGAAATTAAAGATATTAAAACTAATACTCCACCATAATAAATTACAATATCATAAAAAGAAAAGATAATAGTTGAGGCTGCTAACTGCCCCGTTATATGTAAAAAACCACCAACCGCACTTACTCCTACAGGCGATATTTTATTTTTAAGAAGATTTTTAAAGATAATCATTCCAAAGAAACTCAAAAAAGTCCCAGTAAAACTAATAATAAAGCCAACAATTCCACCTATTATAAAGCCAACTAAAACTACTTTTAAAAATGCTATGATTAACGATTCTCTAAACTTAAACAAATATATTCCCAAAAGCACCACAATATTAGCTAATCCTATTTTGGTAGGAATAAAAGGTAGAATTAAACTAGATAAATATTTATCAACTAGTGATAATATTATCCCAACTGATACTAAAACACTAATTAAAGTGATTTTATGTGTGGTATTTTTAGAAATATTAATTAAAGTATTGTTGTTTTCCATAGTTACCCTCAAAATAATTCTATATTATTTTTGCGTTTTGTCAAGAAATGGTTTATAATTAATTTACATTTTAATAAAAATATATTTAGGAGGTTTAATACATGTGTATATTTTGTAAAATCGCTAATGGCGAAATACCTTCATACAAAGTTTATGAAGATAAAAATTATTTGGCTTTTTTAGATATTTCTCAAGCTACTTTAGGTCACACTTTAGTAATACCTAAAAAACATTATGAAAATTTTTTGGATTTAGAAAATCCTGGTGAAATTTTTGAGTTAACTCAAAAAATTACCAAACAAATTTCTAAATCATTGACCGTTGATCAATTTAATATCTTAAATAACACCGGAAGTCATGCCGGACAAACCGTAAATCACTTCCATTTACATATAATCCCGCGATACTCACAAAACGATTTGTTTTTTGAGTTTAAACACCTAACTTTAACACCTCAAGAATTTAATGATTTATTACAAAAAATAACAACTCCATAAAAGGAGTTGTTTTATTTATAAATTCGGGTATGTTTCATACAAAAATACAAACCAAAGAACTAAAGAAACTAGCGAAGCTAAGTTTAAAACTAAAATAATTTTAAACTTGTAAAAATCTCTAACTTTTCTTGAAATAATATTAAAGGAAAATGATATTAAAACGATTATAGCACCAATTATTGTGGCCTCCCAAAAAAGAGGAACTAGCGCAATTAAAGTACCAACAATCGCTAGGATAAATGCACCTCTTTCAAGGCTTGTAGTTTTATAATTTTTTAAATCTTCTTCGCAATACAAACATTTTTCATCATATTGTGTTACTTTTTTACCACATCTAGGACATCTCATTGATTTTCTCCTAATTTTCTTTTAAATATTTATATAAAGTTTTAACCATTACCCCGGTTGCTCCATAAGCTTCTTGATAAAAAGGCGAAGTCCTATAAGCAGTACCTGCTATATCTAAGTGAGCCCACTTTGTAGTTTTAGAAACAAACTCTTCTATAAAAGCCGCTGCACTACTTGTCCCCATTTCGCGTCCCGTTGCATTTCTAATATCAGCAACGTTACTTTTTCTAACTTTTTCTCTAATATAGTCAGTAATTGGCAACTGCCACATATGTTCATCTTCTATTTTGCTTGCGTTAATTATATCATCTATCAATTTTTGGTTGTTTCCAAGGATACCCGTTGTATAATCTCCCAAAGCAGTAACAACAGAACCAGTTAAAGTTGCAAGATCAATAATTCTTTTAGCGTTTTTGCTTTCAGCAAAACAAACAGCATCTGCTAATGTAAGTCTACCTTCTGCATCAGTTGAAATTATTTCAATTGTTTTTTTATTCATAGCAGTTAAAACATCATCTGGCAGTAGTGCTTCACCGTTAATTCTATTATCTGTAGCACAAATTACAACAGAAACGTTTCTTTTTATGTTGTTAGTAACAATAGCTTCAAAAATACCTAAAACCGTAGCAGCTCCTGCCATATCATCTTTCATTGTACTCATAGATGATTTTATATCATAACCTCCGGTATCATACATAATACCTTTACCTACTAAAGCTGTTAATTCTTCGTCTTTTCCGTTATATTCTAAATAAATTAGTTTTGGTCTAGCAACAGAGCCTTTATTAACCCCTAAAAATGCATTCATTCCCAATTCACTAATTTCTTCTTTTTCATAGATTTTAATTTTTAATTTATCAGATTTTAATCTTTCATACATATTTAAAGCATAATTTGCTAGATCTTCGGCTGATAAATAGTTATATGGTTTATTAACTAAATCTCTGGTTTTATTTACTATTTCTCCAAGAATAATAAATTCATCTAATTCTTTTATATTTTTATAACTTGTTTTTAAATTAAAAGTATATTTTTTGGCTTTTTTTACACTCTTACATTCTTCAAAATTATATTCATAATAACTATTAGTTTCAATTAAAGTTTTTAACACTAATAAAGCATCTAGTTCCCCAACAAAAGTATCTACTTCTATTAATAAATCACAACTAGCCGAAAGTGTTAAAGATTTAATAGCTTTTTCTAGTGTTTTTTGTGTATATTCTTTCTTTTTCCCTAAACCTACAACATATACCATTTTATTTTGTATTTTTTTAAATGTAGGTATTTTGTTTATTTTGCTTGAATCTAAAGAAATTACTTTTTGTTCAACCAATTCGTTTAAATCTTTTGAAAAATCTCCTAAAAAACTAATCGCTTCATCACTAAAAGCGCCAATCACCAAAGGTAAATCAAAATTTTCATTTTTACTTACTATTTTTATCATTTTTTTCTCCTATCTAATATATTCTTTTTTCATATAAGGAATTAATGCATCAGGAATCTTAACTGAGCCATCTTTTTGTTGGTAATTTTCAAGAATTGCTACCATAGTTCTACCTACCGCAAGCCCAGAACCATTTAATGTATGTATAAACTCTAGTTTTGAATCTTTATCTCGTCTGAATCTAATATTTCCACGCCTTGCTTGATAATCAGCGGCGTTTGAAATACTGCCTATTTCTCTATATGTGTTTTGACCAGGCAACCAAACCTCAATATCATAAGTTTTTGCCATTCCAAATCCCATATCTCCACTACACAAAGACACAACTCTATAAGGAAGTTTTAATTCTTGTAAAATTGATTCAGAATCAAGCAACATTTTTTCAAGTTCGTTGTATGATTCTTCAGGAGTACTGAATTTAATTAATTCTACCTTATTGAATTGATGCATTCTAATCAAACCTCTAGTATCACGTCCCGCGCTACCTGCCTCTGATCTAAAAGCCGTTGTATAACTTACATATTTAATTGGCAATTCCTCAATACTTAGAATTTCGTCACGATGCATATTAATTGTTGGGACTTCTGCGGTTGGATTTAAATACCACTCACCGTTACCGTTGGCTAATTTAAAAGCATCATCACTAAATTTAGGTAGTTGTCCGGTTGCTAACATACTATCTTTACTTACAATGTAAGGTGGTATAACTGCTTTATATCCGCTTTTACTATGATGATCTATCATAAACATTATTAAAGCTATTTCAAGTAGCGCTGCATCACCCTTTAATATCGCAAAACGGCTTCCTGTAACTTTACTTGCTCTTTCAAAATCTAAAATGTTCAATTTTTCTCCAATTTCAAAATGTTCTTTTGGTGAAAAATCAAAAATAGTAGGCTTTAAATATTTTTTTATTTCAACGTTTTCTGTTTCATCTTTTCCAAGCGGAACTGTTGCGTCTAAAATGTTAGGAGTATTTAAAAGCGCCCATTTTATTTCTTCATCAATTAAATTCACTTGTTTATCTAAATCTTCAATTAGTGTTTTAATTAATGAAACTCTTTCCATTATTTCTGATGCATCTTTTTTTTCTCTTTTTAATTCTCCAATTAACTTACTTTTATCGTTTCTTTCTTTTTTTAAATCTTCAACTTCAACAAGTAAGGTTCTTCTTTTAACATCTTTTTCTTTAACTTCTCTTAAATAACTAAAATCTTTTCCTCTTGTGTTAAGTTTTTTAATTAAATCTTCAACATCATCACGTACTAATTTAATATCAATCATAATTTTTCTCCTTATATAAAATAAAAACGTCCCTAAAAATATATTTAGGGACGAAATATCCGTGGTACCACCCTAGTTAAGTTTTTGATTTTAAAAACTTCACTTTGTTTTGCTGTATCGGGCAACCCCGGAAGTGATTAACTTCTCCTCAAAGGTAGATTTCAAATACAGTTATTGTTAATTTTCACCAAACATTAACTCTCTATAATAAATAACTTATATTCTACTTAGCCTCTTCACTGGACTACTTACAATTATAATCAAAGCAGTTAATTTTGTCAATGTTATTCTGTTTCATCTTTGAATGTATAATCAAAATCATATTGGAATTGGTCTTTATCTTCTTCTAATTCTTCTATTTCTTCCTCATCACGCGGAACAACTGCAATATGCGCTACTAGATGATCATCTTTTAACTTAATTACTTTAACACCTTGAGTATCTCTACCAATTTTTCTAATTTCATCAACATGAGATCTAATAATCATTCCCTTATCAGTAATAATTATAATATCTTCATCGCCTCTAACAGTTTCAAAAGCAATTAAGTTACCATTCTTTTCAGTCGTATTAAGTGCTTTTACACCTTTACCGCCCTTATCTTGAACCCTAAAAGCATCTACATTAGTTCGTTTTCCATAACCAGACTCAGTAACTATAACAATTTCATCGCCATCGGTATTAACAATAGCCATACCAACCGCTTTTTCCTTATCTTCTACTTTAATACCTCTAACTCCAGCAGAAATACGTTTCATAGGACGCACTCTTGATTCACTAAATCTAATAGCTTTACCGTTAGATGCACCTAAAATTATATCTTTTTCACCATCGGTAATTCCAACCTCAAACAACTCATCACCATCTTTTAGAATAATCGCTTTAATTCCGGTTGTTCTAATGTTTTTAAAAGCAGTGATTTCAGTTTTCTTAACTACGCCCATTCTAGTAGCAAACATTAAATAACCTTCTTTGTTATCGATGTCATCGATGTTTACAACAGTTGCAAGAGTTTCACCTTCTTCAAACTCTAACAAGTTAACAATAGGTAACCCTTTGGCTGTTCTACTAAATATTGGTATTTGGAAAGCTCTTAATTTATAAACTTTTCCTAAGTTGCTAAAGAAAAGTAATGTGTGATGGGTTGATGTAAATAAAACTCTTTCAACAAAATCATCTTCAACCATCTTAGTGCCTGTTACTCCTTGGCCACCTTTTCTTTGAACTCTATAAGTATCAACTGTCATACGTTTAACATAACCACGATTGGTTACTGTGATAATAACATCTTCTTCAGGAATTAAGTCTTCGTCTTCAATTTCAAGTTCATCACTTAGACTAATTTCACTTTTTCTTTCATCACCATATTTGTCTCTAATTTCTACTAATTCATTAACAATAATTTTTAACTTTTTATCATGGCTTTTTAAAATTTCCTTACACTCGTGTATGAATTTTTTTAATTCGGCCATTTCTTCTTTTAATTTATCAACCTCTAAAGAAGTTAGGCTTTGAAGACGCATTGCTAAAATAGCTTTTGCTTGTATTTCACTTAGGTTTAGCGTTCTCATTAACTCTCGCAAAGCTTCTTCTGGGTTTTTAGATTTTTTGATTAATTGAACAACATAATCAATATCAGACAAAGCAATTAAAAGCCCTTCTACAAGATGTGCTCTATCTTCTGCTTTTTTAAGATCAAATTGAGTTCTTTTAGTAAGCACATCAATTTGATGTTCTAAATAATAGTTTAACACTTCTTTTATATTCAAAACTCTTGGTTGTCCATTAACTAACGCTAACATATTAATTCCAAAGGTTGCTTGAAGTTGTGTGTGTTTAAATAGATTGTTAACAACAACATTAGCGTTAACATCCCGTCTTAAATCCATAACTATGCGCATTCCTTTTCTGTTTGACTCATCAGCCAAACCAACAATGCCGTCGATTATTTTATCTTTAACTGTTTCAGCAATTCTTTCAATTAATTTTGTTTTATTAACTTGGTAAGGTATTTCTGTAATTATTATTTGGGATTTGTTACCATGAACTTCTTTAATATCATATTTTGCTCTAATAGTAATAGCACCATTCCCAGTCATGTAAGCTTTTCTTACTTGACTTAACCCCATAATAGATCCACCTGTTGGAAAATCTGGGCCTTTGATATACATCATCAATCCTTCAATTGAAATATTAGGATCTTTAATCAAAGCTAAAAGTCCATCAATAACCTCTGTTAGGTTGTGAGGAGGAATGTTTGTTGCCATACCAACAGCAATTCCGGTTGCACCATTTACTAAAATGTTAGGAAATTTACAAGGTAAAACACTTGGTTCTCTTTCACTACCATCATAGTTGTCTTGAAAAGCTACTGTGTTTTTATTTAAATCTTTTAAAAGTTCCATTGCAGCTTTAGACATTCTGGCTTCAGTATAACGCATTGCTGCAGCTCCATCGCCATCGACTGAACCAAAGTTTCCATGTCCATCTACCAATGGATATCTATAACTAAACTCTTGAGCCATTCTAACCATAGCATCATAAACCGCAGTATCACCATGAGGATGGTACTTACCAATAACCTCACCAACAATTCTAGCTGATTTTTTAAAAGCTTTATCTGAATGCATTCCCAAATCGTTCATAGCATAAAGAATTCTTCTGTGAACTGGCTTCATACCATCTCTAACATCTGGTAAAGCTCTAGCTACAATTACACTCATAGCATAACTTAAAAAAGAAGTCTTCATTTCTTTTGTTAGATCGATTTCCCTAACGCTAAGTTTTTCTTTTCCAGGGCCTTCTTCATTATCTTCTGATGCGCTTTCATCGTTTTCTTCAGATTCTTCTGGCTTTGTATCATCTTCGACGGGATTTTCATCACCATCTTCTTCAACTTCATCTTTATCGTCTAATTCTTCTTCGATTATTTCGTCCTCTATGTTTTTGTTTTTATCCATTTTATAATCTCCAAACTAAATATCTAAATTTTGAACATAAACTGCATTCTCTTCAATAAACTCACGGCGAGGTTCTACATCATCACCCATTAACATACTAAAAGTGTCATCTGCTGCAATTGCATCATCTAGCGTTACTTGTAAAAGTGTCCTATGTTCGGGGTCCATTGTTGTATCCCAAAGTTGTTCTGGATTCATCTCTCCTAAACCTTTATATCTTTGAATGTTAGGTCTTGATGTCTTAGAAAATTTTTCTAACAACCTCTGAAGTTCTTCATCACTATAAGCATATTCCATTTTTTTGTTTTGGGAGACTTTGTATAGTGGTGGTTGCGCAATATATACATATCCTGCTTCAATCAAAGGTTTCATATACCTATAAAAGAAAGTTAACAACAGCGTTCTAATGTGCGCGCCATCAACATCCGCATCGGTCATAATTACAACTTTATGATATCTTGCATTTTTAATATCAAACTCATCACCAATTCCGGTACCAAAAGCATGAATCATAGATAAAATTTCTTTATTTACTAAAATTTTATCTAGTCTAGCTTTCTCAACATTCAAAACCTTTCCTCTTAAAGGTAGAATTGCTTGGAACTCGCTTTCTCTTCCTTGTTTAGCAGAACCGCCCGCAGAATCACCCTCGACTATATATATTTCACTCAAAGCCGGATCTTTTTGTCTACAGTCGGCTAGCTTTGATGCAAACCCCAAACTATCTAGTGGGTTTTTCCTTCTTGTTGCTTCTCTTGCTTTCTTAGCAGCAATTCTTGCTCTACTAGCTAAAATCGATTTTTCGACAATATTTCTTGCCATTGCAGGATTTTCAGCCAAAAATTTTTCTAATCCATCTGATAATATTTGAGATGCTATTTTTCTAACTTCGGTATTCCCTAACTTGGCTTTTGTTTGACCCTCAAACTGCGGATCTGGATGGCGACAACTAATTATAGCTGTTAACCCCTCTCTAACATCATCTCCGGTTAGAGTTTCATCTTTTTTCAAAATATTATTATTTTTACCATAAAGATTTAAAATTCTAGTTAAACTGTTTCTAAATCCCTCTTCGTGGGTTCCTCCATCAGGAGTATAGATATTATTAATAAAAGAATATATATTACTACTGTAATCCTCGGTATATTGTAATGCCATCTCAATCTCAATATTGCTACTTTCTCCACTAATGTAAATAATAGTAGAGTGGATTGTATTTTTAGATTTATTTAAATAACTAACATATTCTTTAATTCCACCTTCATAACAATAACTAGATTTTCTAATTTGATCAGGATTTCTGCTATCAGTCAAAGTTAAGGCTAAACCTTTATTTAAAAAAGCACATTGTTGAAACCTTACTCTTAAAGTTTCAAAATCATATATTATTCCTTCTTTAAAAATCTCTGAATCAGCTAAAAACGTAACTCTAGTGCCACTTAATTCTGTTGGACCTACCTCTCTTAAAGGATATTGTCTTTTCCCACGGCTAAACTCTTGCTCATATTCTTTGCCCTCTTTCCAAATAGTTACTTTTAAATTTTCACTTAAAGCGTTAACTACACTGGCACCAACTCCATGCAACCCCCCCGAAACCTTATAAGAAGAACCGTCAAACTTACCACCTGCATGTAGGATTGTAAAAACAGCTTCTGCTGCTGACTCTTTAGTCTTAGGATGAATATCTACAGGTATTCCACGTCCGTTGTCAGTTACTTGTATTAAATTGTTTGGGAGAATTTCAATTTCAATATGTGTACAATATCCCGCAAGCGCTTCATCTATAGAGTTATCAACAATTTCCCAAACTAAATGATGCAATCCCCTTGGCCCTGTTGACCCAATATACATACCAGGTCTTTTCCTAACAGCTTCTAAACCTTCTAAAAGTTGAATGTTTGAGGCCGCATAATCATGTTGATTGGGATTTTTTCTTTCGTTATCCATTTAAAACACCACCCTTTTCCACTTTTATAATTTTACTTTTTCCTAATATTTCTTTATCAATTAAATTAATTGAAGTTGTTGTAATAAATATTTGATTCCCTTTTTCCAGCAAACTCATCATTTGATTTTGCCTAATTTCATCTAACTCTGAAAAAACATCATCTAAAATTATAATTATTTCTTTGCCCTTTGAAATTAGATATTCTCCTAAAGCAAACTTTAACGCAACACAAACAGTTTTCTTTTGACCTTGAGAACCATAAAAGCTACAATCAGAACCATTTATCAACACACAAAAGTCATCTCTGTGTGGACCAATGTTTGTATTTTGAGTGATTTCGTCTTTACGAAAACTCTTTTTAAAGTTATCCTCATAGTTTTCCACGTTTGTACTAGGTTTGTAAACAACTTTCCCCACATCGAGTTTGCCTGAGATAACGTTTTCCTTGTTTTGAAAATATGGATTTATTGTTTTTATAAAACTTTCTCTCTTTGTAATTATTGTTTTACCCGATTCAATTATTTCACTCTCATATATTTCTAAAAGATCTAAATCCTTGTTTTCTTGTTTTAAAAGGTCGTTACGTGCTTTTAATAACTTTTTATATCTAATTAAAGCTTTTAAATAATCGTTATCATTTTGAGAAATACTTATATCTAAAAACTTTCTTCTTTCAAAAGGTCCACCTTTTATTATTTCTAAATCATCTGGTCCAAAAAAAACAACACTATATCTACCAACAAAATCACTGAGTTGATTTATGGTTTTACCATTTATGGTTATTTTTTTAGAGTTTTGATCTACCGAAAGTTTTATTTTTTCAACTCTGCTTTGTTTTTTTACTTTTGTTTCGATAAAAAAAGCCTCATTATCAAACATAATTGCTTCTTTGTCAATTGAAGTTCTGTTTGATTTTGCTGCACAAGCAAAGAAAACCGCCTCTACAAGACTGGTTTTCCCTGTAGCGTTTTCTCCAATTATTATATTAATTCCAGGAGAAAAGCACGCAAAAGCTTCTTTATAACACCTAAATTTATTTATTTTTAACTCTTCTATATGCATAATTTTTATTCCTTAGAGATTAAATATTCTTTTTTTAAAACTTCAACCCTATCACCAACATATAATTTACGACCTCTTCTATTATCTTTTGCACCATTTATAGTGACTTCATGAACACCTAAGAAGGTTTTAGCCTCAGATCCACTAGATATTACCCCTTTAAACTTTAACAATTGCCCTAAAGTAATATATTCTGTGTAAATTATCGTTTTTTCCATACTTTTACTCCGTTTTTTCTTTCTATATATATTATACTCTTTTGCTGGTTAAAAAGCCACTATTTTTTATACTTTTTTTAACCCTTTGTTTTTGTACGTTTTTATGTATATATGTATGCGTTTTATACCAAATTATCAAATTAACAACATTTATATTCCATACCTTTATACATAAATACATACTTACATACATATTTATAACCTTAAAACAAGTCACATGTATATATTTTTATACATTTATATTTATATACATACAACCACATACACATATTTGCACATTACCATATTGCATTATTTTAACTTTTGTGATATAATATATCCATAAATACACAAAAACATATATACGTTTATATGTATATACATATTTGTTTTTATACACTTATACACATATACCTATAAACATATATACATTTTTATTTTTATACACACAAACATAAATACATTTATACAGTTATACACATAAACATATATATGTTTTTACATATATATGTATAGTTAGGGTGGTAAGTAGGATGTAATGGGGTTTTGAATTGGTGTTTTCTTGGTTTTTTTACTAATTTTTTTTATTCGCTATTTTGTTTTTTTCCCCTATATCTAAATAAAGTTATTGTTTTAACTAAAAAAACGATTCTAGGGCAAAATTTTGGCGGTTCTCGGCGTTTTGATTTTGCGTTAAGAACGCATTTGTTAGATTATAGCTGGTTGGTTGGTTTTGGGGGGTGTTTTGCCAGAGGTCAACCTACGATGGCCTTCCTGTGTAACGTTGGTTTTAAGGTGTTTTTTTAGTTTGAATCCCATAAATTGTTTTTTGATTTAAGGTTCTTGGTTATATTTGGGTTGTGTTTGTGTATATACGTATATATGTTTGTATGTATATATGTATATATTGGTGGTTTTGTGGTTTGGTTTTAATTAAATAATTAAAATATATTGTTTTAAAATTTTATACGGAGGTAAATAAAAATGAATTCAGACAATCAGTTTTTTAAAAAGAGGGAAAACCCCTTTAAGAAGACACTTCCAGATGATCCTGCTGAGGTTCCTGCTAAAGTAGAAGTTGTTGAACCTAAGGTAGAAAAAGTGGAAGTTGTTGAAAAGGTGGTTCAAGAAGAACCCAAAGAAGTTATTAAAGAAGTTGTACAAGTTGTAAAAAAGCCTACTCCTGTAGTAGTAAAAAGTAAGAAAGCGCCAATTGTTGTTGAAGAACGTATAAAATACACAGCAACTATGGATAAATCCTTAAGAGTTAGGGTAAAAATAGCCGCTTTTAAGCGAGGGGTTGATTTTTCTACCTATATTGAAGAAGCTTGTGCGCAAAAATTAGAGGAGGATGACGAATAATGCCTGTAATTTCAACATTTTGTAAAAAGGGTGGAGTTGGAAAATCTACCTTCATTGGTTATTTAGCTCACTATTATGCCCAACAACAAAAAAACATCTTAGTTATTAGTGTTGATGATCAAAATAGCATTTTTAAGATTTTTGGTGCTGAAAGTGCAATTTTAGAAGATGATAGAAATTATTTTGATTACCTTATTGAAGGGTTTATTGAACTTGGAGATGTTTTAATTAACATTAGACCTAATTTAGATTTTATTAAAACTTTAAATACAGACTCTTTATCTATAAGAATTACTCAAGAAAGACGACTAGAAAAGGAAATTAAAAAAATTATTGAAAGTTATAAAACTTTTTATGACTATATTTTTATAGATTTCCCTCCTGCTAGCAGCCGCCTTAGTGAAGTTTTAATAGATTTAAGTGATTCTGTTTTAATTGTTGTTGGCTTAGATAGCTTGGGTCTTGGTGGTTTTGTTAATGCAATTCAATATTTTGTAGATAAAGACTTAGATATAGAGTTAATTAACTATATTTTACCAAACGGTTTTAGTAAAACAAAAAGAGCACCTAAGGTTTCTTTAGAAGCTTTAAAGATTCAAGCCTCAAAATATACCCCTAATGCCCTTGTTTTACCACCGTTAAACGATAGATCTGTAATAAAGAACCTTCAAGCTGAAGGAATTAGTATTTTTGATAATGTTGGATTATCTAGGTATGATACCCAATCAAGAGAAATTGTAAAAAAAGAATTAATTTCATTATTTGAGATGTTAAAATTCGAAAAGACCTTATAAATAAGGTCTTTTTTTTATACAACTCTAATTGGAACTATTAATTGTACTAAATTATCGTCTTTTTCACCAGTCAAAACAAACGGTTTTAACTCACCGGTAAAATGAATTGTTACTTCAGTTGAATCAAAAGCCCTTAAAGCTTCAATTAAATACTTTGCACTGCATGCAATTTGAAAAGAAATTGCTAAATCTACATCAATTGGTGTTATTTCTTCAACAACGTTACCAATTTCGTTATTAACAGAGTTTAGTTTTATAACCTTATTTGGGTCTGTTACAATTTTAACTACTGTGTTTTCTTCTAAGTTTGTAAAAACTGTTGTTCTTTCGATCGCGTTAATTAATTCAGTTTTATTAAATTTAATATGTGTTAAATAATTTTCTGGTATTAAATTTTGAGTATTTGGATAAACTCCTTCGATTAACCTTGTTTGAAATAAAATGTTTTTGTATTTTATTAGAGCTTTTGTTAGGAAAAGATGTATTTCGACAGTACATTCAAAATCTTCTACAATTCTATTTATCTCTTCTAAACTCTTTCTTGGAATAATAACACTTGTTTTAGGATTGTTTTTATCTAAAACTATTTTTTTTCTTGCTAGTCTGAAACCATCTGTTGCTACACTTTGGATTTCTGTGTTTTCGACAGTTAGATGAACTCCCATTAAAACTGATTTAGATTCAGAAAGAGATGTTGCAAAGGATGTTTTTCTAATAATTCGCTTTAATTGTTCACTTTTTAAGTTAACAACAATGTTGCTTTCATCAAATGTAAGCATTGGGAAATTTGTTTTATCTAAGATATTCATTGAAATATTACTTTTATATGCATATATTTTTAAAATAGTCTCTTCGAAAATAGCGAAAGTAATATCTTTTGAATCTATCTTTCTAACAGCATCAAGTAAATATTTACCTGGAAGTAAAACACTTCCTGGTTCTTCGATTTGAAGGTTTTCTCCTTGAAGAATACTCACTTTAATCGAAATGTCAGAATTTGTTGCTGTTAAATATAATATATCTTTTTCAACCTCCATAAGAATTCCAGACATAGCTGGCATTTGAACTTTAGCTGACAAAGCTTTAGATACGTGATTGATACTAAATAGTAGTTCATCACGGTTAACAGTGAACTTCATAAAATCTCTCCTTTATATTATTTATTTATAAAAAGTTATATTTTTTTTATTAGGTAGTGTGGAAAAGTGGAAAACTATAATTTATTCAAACAATTTAGTTAAATTATCAATATCTTGCTTAGTTAAAGGGTTTGAAATGAGTAAATCTTTAATTTTTTGATGGCTATGAGCAATTGTTGCATGATCTCTATTACCTAAAGCTTTACCTATTGTTGTTAGTGGTGTGTCAAATTTAGTTTTTACCAAATAAACAAAAATATGTCTTGCATAAGCAATTTTGTTTTTTCTCGAAGATGAAGATAGGTCGCTGGTTGTGATTCCAAAATATTTTGCAACTGCATTCTTAGCTTTTTCTAATTCTTCACTATCATCTGTATTTGCTTTAACATCATCAGGTAAAATTCCATCTAAAGCAACAGGTACATTATCTTTAGAGAAAGGTAAGTCAAAAGAAACGCAATAATTTATAAATCTTTTTAAAGCACCCTCTAATTCTCTAATGTTAATTGTGAAAATAGATGAAATCTCTTTTAAAGCATCTTCTTCAACAAGTTCTGGGTTAGAAACAAAAGATTTTACCTTCTTTTTTAGGATACCAAGTCTTAAAGCATCGTCTGGAGGGTTGATTTCTACAGCAAGCCCCCAAGAAAACCTAGTCACAAGTCTAGACATCATATTTTTAAGGCTTTTTGCTGGGCGATCAGATGTTAAAACAATTTGTTTGTTGTGTGAGTGTAAATAATCAAAAACTTTAAAAAACTCTTCTTGAGTAGATGTTTTACCATCTAGAAATTGTATATCATCAACTAATAAAACGTCAGCTGACCTATAATAGTTATAGAAAGTTTCAATTTGGGCTTTTCCTTTAGGTATATTGGTATAATAGAAAAAATCTTCAGTAAATTGTTGAGCAGTAGTATAAACAACATTTTTATTAATATCATTATCTAAAACAAAATGGCCAATTGCTGTCATAAGGTGGGTTTTTCCTAAACCAACTTCTCCAAAAATATATAAAGGATTTAAAACAGCATAAGGAGATTCGGCTATTTGTAAAGCTTGTGAAGCTGCAAATCTATTACTAGAGCCTATTACAAAGTTGTTGAAAGTATATTCGGCTTTTAAAGGTCTTAAGCTAATTGCTCGCATTTTAGCGGTTTCTTCTGGATCGTCTTTTAAAACACCTTTAGATTGATCAATTTCGTCAACTAAAATAAATTTAAACATCATTTTAGCACTTGTTAAAGTGTTTAATATTTCGTTCATTTTATTTAAATAAAACTGTTCTAATCTAAATTTTATTAAAGCGTTTTTTACTATAATATAAATAAATCCTCTTTCGGTTTTGTGTACCGACGTCAAATCAGCAAAAAGTTCAGAATAAACTTCGTCTGGAACCTCTACTTTTAAATTATTAAGTACTGTCTGTAAAAGATTGGTACTTTCTTCCATATATATTTCTCCTAAATCATAAAATCAATGTAAATAGATGATACCACAAATGCAAAAAATAATAAAGTCTAAAATGAAAAATATTTCACCTTTTCCACACGTTGAAAAACAAATAAACATATAAGGACAACAAACAAAGTTTTAAAACAAATATTAACATGTGGAAAAGGGGAAAGTTGTAAATATAACTTATAAAAGAAAAAATTAGTTGCAAAAAGTTAAAAGGTGTTGTAAAATGGTTAAGCAAGAATATTTTAGGAGGATTAACAAAAAAATGAATCAATCAAAAGAAATTGTTAAAGTTTCTATATTTAAAAAAATATTTGGTGGTGTAGGTAATTTAAACAGCACATTAATTTTATTCATTTGTTTACTTTATGCCGTTGGGTTGTTAACTGTTTTTACAATTATTAAACCAGAATATAATTACATCGCTATACCAACTTATGATCATGTAATTTATCACGAAGATGTTAACCCTTATATTCACTTAACAGCTAATAGATCATATAATGAAGAAGAAAGTAAATTTGATTTAAGTTATGATGTTATTGCAGTTATTACTTCATCAGCTTCGGGCGAAGATGGTCGAAGAGAAAATTTAAAATTTTCAATGAGTGCTTTAACAACAGCTAATAAAATGTATTACTTCACAGATATGTCTGGATATAACACACCTATTTCACATAGTTTCAGTATGGACAATAGAGATAAAGACCAAGTGCCAAGTGCTTTGTTTATAAATTTAAGATATATGAAAAGAGTTTTTGATGATCAAAACAATATGACAAGAGAGTGGGCTTCTACATCTTTAAGAGAAGAAGTTATGGGAGTTTTAGTAGAAGACGAAAACAATGTTTATCATTCAAACAATTTATCAGTCGAAGATTTCTTTACAGTTTTACTAACAGTTAACAAAGATGAAAGTTCTACAACAGATAGATATACAACCAGAATAAATATTAACATTCCAGATAAAACAAAAAGATTTCATGTTGATATGCAGTCTTGGTTAGTAGATGAAAGTGGAGAGAATGTTTATCCTTATATAGGTGTTTATGGTTATAGTAGTTATAGCACTAATTATTCATCAATCGGTTCTCAACCAATTGATTCAAGATTAAACGCAAAAACACTTTATGTAAAAGCTGTGTATTATGATGAGTTAGATAATGTTAAAACTTTATTATATAAAAATGATTTAGAAAATTTAGTTTCTGGTCAAACAATTACTGAAGAAGATGTTTTACCTCCAACAGTAAACAGTGACGGAGTTTCTGCTTGGGTTTATGTAGGAGTAGGTTTTGGTACTTTGATTGCAGCTTTAGGAGTTGCGGGTGTAATTATATATATGAAAAAGAAAAGTAAAACAGCGGTTTAATCCCGCTGTTTTTAATTTGCAATTATTTTTTTATAATTTAAGGTGTTAACTACAGAATCAACAGTATACGAGCAAGTAACATACAAATAGGTTGGTTCAAAATAACTATAAACAGGTGTATATATAGGGATGTCAAGGTTTCTTGTATTATCAGAATAGTTATAAATTCCAACAATTGGTAAAAGTCCGAAATCTTTTGTCTCTACCCAAATCTGTAAGTCTAAAGCATAACTTGCTAACTTGTTGTTAATATTTACTCCTAAAACTCCGATGTCATAACTTGAAATAGTTTGAGTATCAGGGTTGAGTCTTTCTATAATAGGTATTGTTATTGAAAAGTAGTTAGTTAAAAAATTATCTTCACCAAAAACAGAAGTCTCTATTGGTGTTTCAAACAACAATTTTTTATAGTTGAAGTGTTTGTTAAGATTTGTTTCGTCTAAATATGTAACATCAACAAACATTTCTTTTGGATTAAAAGTTTTGTTTTGAGTTGAAGTTAAAGAAAAATAACTTGTTAGACTAAGAGAGGTATTAAAATAGGCTACACGATCGTCTTTAGAAACAACAGTTAAAGCACTAGAACCGGTATAAGGGATAGAAGAATTTCTACTTTTGCTAATTAAAGCAAAACTGTTAGTTGTTTTTAAACTACCAATCGTAGTTAACTCATTATTTGAAATAACTCTTATATGACTATCAATATAACTATTAACAGTAAAATCTAAGTAATTTTGAGGTAGGTTATAAGTTACATTAGCATAGTCCACCGATTCCATTGTGTTTACAAGAAGTTTTAAAACGTTGTTTTTTGTTTTAATAGTTTGAGTAATTTCATTTTTTTCTACTTTAAAGATCAAAGGTAATTCGTTGATTGGAATTTTTAAATCATTAAAATTTGTTTTCCAATTAGTATCATCAGATGAAAAACTATCAGATAAGCAAACTACATTACCAATGTTGTTGGTATTAAAAGCATAAATTTTATTAAAACTGCTTATATTTAGATAATCGTTTCTTAAATTTAAATAATCAACAATCGTTGCTTCAATTATGTCGTTATCTTTACCAGAGTCATATACAAAAACATAATAGTTGTTAGATTTTTCATAAAGTTGTTGTTGATAAAGTTGCTCTATTTGAGAAAAAGAGGAATATTCAATTCTTTCTATAATATTAATTTCAACTACAGCTACACTTTCAAAACCGTCTAGAGTTGCTCTAATAAGTGCTTTTCCAAGAGATAAAGCTGTTAATATACCATCAGATGTAATACTGGCTTTTTCAGGTGTTAGGCTTTCCCAAAACACAGTAGCGTTGGTATAAGGATCAGGGACAGCATTTAAAGGGATTGTTTGATTTACATAAATATCATAATTACCACTAATCAAAAGGTTTGGCGTTACTGGGTAAATCTCTAAATCAATTGTATCAAAATAATTTGGATTTTCAATGTAGTAAACTTTTATAGTAACCATTCCGCTAGATAAACAACTTAAAAAACCATTATCTGTAATAGTAGCTATACTAGTATCGCTACTTTCCCAAGCTAATTGACTAGAAGTAAAGTTAGATCTAGTTGTTAAATATGTTTGCATACTTGGATTTAATGTTAAAAAAGGTGAGTTTATAAACAGATTAACAATTGTTATATTTCTAGATGCTTTTATATCCGGGTTGTTATTATAGTAAAGGGTTATAGTAACACTTCCGGTTGAAACTCCTAATACAATTCCTTCTTGGGTAACAACTGCGACATTTGTATCAGAAGACGACCAAGTTAAGTTTGTTTTTAAATCTTTTATTCCTTCAAGTGTGTAGTTTATTTTGTTTGTTTCACCAATTTTTAAAGCATTAACACCATCTGATGTAAAAAAAATACTTTGTTCAGGTTTGCTACAACCACTCAGAGAAATAAAAACAATTAAAAGGAAAAATAGCTTCTTCATAAATTGTGTCTCCTTTTAAACTATTATAATATTTTTTACAAAAAAAAGCAATAACGCAAAAAAAGAACCGAAATTATTTTTTCGGTTCAATGATTAAATATCTGTTTGGTTCTTCACCCTCAGAGTGGGTTGAAATATTATCCCATGTGGCTAATTTATTGTGAATGATTTTTCTTTCATAAGCATTAAAATTATCAAGTTTTAGTGCTTTTTTAGATTTTGAAACTTGTTTTCCATATTCAACAGCCATTGATTCAAGTTGTTTTTCTTTTCTTTTTTTATAACCACCAATATCAACTAAAACAATTTTTTGTTCTTCAGGTGAATAATACTTATTAACAACTATAGGAAGCACTGTTTGTAGTGCTACTAATCCGTGTGCGCTCTTTCCTATTAAATAACCATTAAAATCACCAGCTTCGATATTAAAATCGATTTGATTATCTCTTACTTTTTTTTCAATAAAAGCATCAATATCATTGTGCTTAAAAATCATTTGAAGATATTGTTTACCTTTTTCAATCCCATCAATATCACAAGTAACTTCAACTTGGGATTTTCCACCCATTCCTAAAAATCCTTTTTTTTCAGACAATACTTCGAATTGTAATTCAGAAGCAGGAATTCCTAATTCATTAACAGCTAGTTCTTTAGCTTCTTCAACAGATTTTACTTCATATACTTTTTTTATCATTTTTTTAACTCCTAATATCTAGACTTTAATGTTTCTAATCTTTTTGAACTTTTCTTATAAGCGATTTGACTTTGAACTGTAGAATAAGTATTACCTATTAGCCAGTAAAAACCTAAAGCTGCTGGTGATGTCCACACAAAGACAGCCATCATAATTGTCATACCGTAAATCATAAACTTCATCATTTTTTCAGATTGCTTTTGTTGATCTGTTTTTTCAGGCATTCTGTATGTTGGTGTATTAGCGTTCATTTCTTCACGCATTTTTGTTTGACGTTTGTTAATTAAAATTTGACTGAATATTTGAGTTACTGAAACCAAGATTGCAAGAATTGCAACTGCCCACATTTGCCAATTATCCCAAGCTATAACACCTTTATCAGCATATAAATCAACACCTAAGATATTATGATTTAAAAATCCGAAATCAAGAGGAACTCCTTCTATATTACTTGTTGCAGGAATTCTTCTAATAACCGAGAAGAAACCAAGGAAGATAGGCATTTGAACAAACGGCATTAAACATCCGCCAATCCCAATTCCAAACTTTTTGTATAATTGCATCATTTCCATTTGCATTCTTTGTTTGCTTTCAGGATCTGTCTTGCCTTCATATTTAGCTTGAAGTTTGGCTTGCTCTGGTCCAACCAATTGCATTTTTAAACTTAAATCATTAGTTTTGCTGTAAATTGGCCAAGCTAGAGTTCTTACAATAATTGTGGCGAAGAAAATAACTAATGCGTAATTCCCAAAAGCGATAGTCTTGCCTAAACCATACATTAATCCCGCCATAGGCCAAACAAACAAATCCATAAATCCAGTAAAACCTTGAATTGGTCCATCGGTGTTAGCCGAACTACAACCGGTCAATAAAAATAACATCATTACCAAAAAAACTGGTAAAATAATTTGTCTAATGTTTCTCATCGGTGCTCCTTTTAATAATTTTTCCTAATAAAAATTTTAATTCTTTGGCTTTGTCTTCAAAAGATAGGCTTGTAATTGTTGTTTTAGCAACAATCAAAAAAGAGTACCCCTTTAAAGATAAAACCTCTGGTCGTAAGATTTCTCTTAAAACCCGTTTGTAATAATTGCGCGTAACTGCGTTTCCAAATTTTTTTGAAACAGAAATAGCTATTAAAGGTATTTCTAAATTGTTTTTTAAATAGTAAACAATGTAATACTTATTCCCAACGGTTTGTTTTTTGTTGAGTAAAGCTTTGATTTGGTGGTTTTTCTTAAGGCTGTATATTTTATTCATATAAAAAAAGACCTCTCATATATTTTTGACATAACGAGTGGTCCATTTTTTAAGCTGATAATTTATATCTACCTTTTCTTCTTCTGCGAGATAAAACAGTTCTTCCGCCAACAGTACTCATACGTGAACGAAAACCATGAGTCTTACTATGTTTACGTTTATTTGGTTGGAATGTTCTTTTCATGATAATACCTCCTAAATTAAACTACGCTATTGTATTATATAAAAACCAAAGGGCTAAGTCAAGTAAAAAGATAAAAAAAATTAAAAGGATTTAAAAAAGATGCTTTTTTAAGAAAAAGCATCTTAATAATTTAAATTAAACTTTTTGTAAGTTTTAAGAAAGGTTCAATGTCTTTATTAACTTTGAATTCTTCCATACATCTAAAGTATTCTGCATAGTCATCGCTTTTAAAAATTATAGGAGATAGTTGGTTCTTTAATAATATATAATTTAATACTAATCTTGCAAGACGGCCGTTTCCATCAAGAAAAGGATGGATTTTGTATAATTGCAAGTGAACATATACTGCAAGGTATAGTGGATCATCTGTTGGTGTGTCTATAGTTTCAAACAATTTCTTCATTCTGTCATAAACTTTTAAATGACTTGGCGGAGTGTGACTAGAACCGTTCACTCTAATGTCAACATTCCTGTAAAGTCCGCCCTCGGTAATAGATTCCATTAAAATTTGATGAGTATCTTTTAACAAATCTTCTGTAAACACTTTTTCTTGATTAATTAAGTCAACAATAAATTCTAAAGCTTTTTTATGATTAACAATGATTTGAGCTTTTTCTTTGTCGATTTTTTCTGTCTCTCCGTTATAAACAGCTTCAACATCTTCTTTTGTAATGTTTTTTGTGTTGTCAAAGGTAAGAGAGTTCCAAGAAAAATCGACTAAGAAGTCTTGGGGCAAGGCAACTTTTGGCATAAAAACCTCCTTTTTCAATTCTTACTTAATTATATCACACCTTAAATCAATAATAAAGTATTAAATCTTGAAAAAAAAATGAAAAAAAACTATAATAGTATGAAAGAGGAAAAAAATGAAAACAAAACTAGCGATTATAAAAACATTTATTTTAATAGTCATATTTAGTGTTACAGTTTTTTTTGCGTGTTTGATAAATGCTAGCATTGAATTCCTTTGTGTTGAAAAAGAAATTAAGGAGTTTGTTGAAAGAGGAGAGTTCTATATAGAAATAGGAAACACTAAATATTATAAAGTTTCAAAGAAATATGAATATGAAGATGTTTCAAAACATATATATAGTACAACCGACCCTAAAAAATATGTTGGGAGTACGGCTGACATTTTATCTACTACAAGAAATCCTTTAAGTAGTGTTCCGTTTATTGGGTTTTTTTCAAGAATAGCTTGGGTTGGACACAGTGCTTTAATAATGGAAAGTGATGGATCAAAAATTTGTGAGGTTGTAGGAAACGAACCAGACCCAAAAGATAATTTTGTTAGAATTGTTGATAATAGATGGATATCAGGAGATACTGGATCTCCTCATATTGTAGCATTAAGGGTAAAAAACCTTGATGATGAAGATAAAACTAAAATAACAGATTATGCTACTCTTCAAGCACAAGAACAAGATAGATATAATTTTTTCTTCCCTATAACCCAAACAAACAAATACTACTGTACTGATTTAGTCAGTAGAAGTATAAACCAAGCTAGCATTAATATAAATTATGATGGCTTTATGACGACAGGGAATGATATGATATTGAGCAAGCATACTTATATAATTTTTTATAGAGTTAAAGTTGATGATAAATTTCTAGTTTATTATCTAACAGATGAGGTATATTAAATGAATGATACAATTGTTGCTATTGCAACAGCATTAAGTAATAATGCTATTTCAATTATAAGACTTAGCGGTGAAGACGCGATTTCTAAGGTAAACCAAATATTTAGAGGACCAAACTTAGAAAATCAAGCTGCTAATTCGATAACTTATGGTTACATAGTTGAAGATGATAAAGTAATAGATGAGGTTTTGGTTAGCATCTTTAGAAAACCAAAATCTTTTACAAAAGAAGATGTAGTTGAAATTAATTGCCATGGTGGGGTTTTTGTTACAAATAAAATTTTAGAAATTTTGTTGAGTAAAAATGTTAGATTAGCAGAATCTGGTGAGTTTACTAAACGGGCATTTTTAAACGGAAGAATAGATTTAACACAAGCAGAAGCTGTTATGGATGTGATTGAAGCAGAAACTGATAACAGTTTAGCTATCGCAACAAGTGCTCTTAGAGGTGATGTTAGAAAAAAAATTGATGAATTTAGAAATAAACTTACTCAAGTGATTGCTACAATCGAAGTTAATATTGATTATCCTGAGTATGAAAGTGAGTTAGCAATTGTTAATAATACTATTAATCCTACAGTTAGTGAATTAAAAGAAGAGATAAAAGATATTTTAGAAAAAGCTAAAACATCAAAAATTTTAAAGCAAGGAATCCCCACTGCTATAATTGGAAAACCTAATGTTGGTAAATCTAGTTTACTAAATGCGTTATTAAGAGAAGATAAAGCGATTGTTACTGAGTTTGCAGGTACAACTAGAGATATAGTAGAAGGTAAGATTAATCTAGGTGGAGTTATATTAAATATAATTGATACAGCGGGTATTAGAAAAACAAAAAATTTAATAGAACAACTCGGAGTAAAAAAGACAGAAGAAATTTTAGATAAAGCTGATTTGATAATTTTGGTTTTTGATTATTCTACAAGTTTAGATAAAATTGATATAGAACTATTAGAAAAAACAAAAAACAAAACTAGATTAATAGTAATAAATAAAGAAGACTTAGAAAAAAGAATTGATGTAAGTAAAATAGATGATTACTTATTACTTTCAACTAAAAAAGAAAAAGATATTGAAAAGTTAGAGAACAAAATAAAAGAGATACTTCAAATTAAAAATATTAAAACAGATAATAGTTATATTGCTAACGCTAGAGTCATTTCAAAATTAAAAGAATGTTTTGAATACTTAGAAAATGCTACTAATGCTGTAAATCAATCTTTACCAATAGATATCGTTAATATAGATTTGATGAATGCTTTAAAAACATTAGGCGAAATAACAGGAGATACGGTTAACGAAAATATATTAGAACAAATGTTTTCAAGGTTTTGTTTAGGTAAATAAGGATTTTTTTAAAAAAACTAGTTTTTTTAAAAAAAGATAGTATAATGATGTTGTAGTAAAGAAGAAAGAAAGGAGGATATTATGGCAAAAGGTGGAAGTGGATATTTAGGATTTAGCTGGATTGTTAGTTTAATATTAGCAATATTTTTTATTACGAATATTATTTTAGGAATCGTTATTCGTGTTCAAAAAGGCAAATTATTGTTAGCAATTTTAAACTTCTTTTTAGCTCCTATATTTTATGTTGTTGACTTAGTTAGCATAATAATGAATAAGAGCTTAAAATGGTTAGTTTAATTTAAAAGTGTTAATTAGAAAAGCTTGTTTATATTAAACAAGCTTTTTGTTTTCTTTTAAAAAATTTAGTTTAAGAAATAAAAAAGGATAAATTCCAAGAGTAATAAAACTTAACATAAAATATCTAATAAAGGTTGTTATAATATTATCTAACTCAATAAAGGCAAACTTTAAAGAAACATAAATTATTAAAGCAGTAATTAAAGAACCTATAAATCTAAAAATTTTTGTTTTCAAATTAATATCGCAAGTAAAGTTAACAAATCTTTTTTCTATATATAAAGCAAGTATAAAACCTAGCAATAAAGAAAAACCTTTATAAAAATCTTCACCAATTTTGATAAATAAATTAAAATCTTCATAGAAGAATAAAAAAGGTGTGAATATAAAAAGAATAAGTAAGTGGATTTGGAATTTATAATTAGGATATTTTTTGTATAAATTACTTAAAATAATAGCAACAATCAAACCAAGTGAAATTCCGGCTATAACATCTGTTATAAAATGAACGCCCAGATAAATTCTGGAAAGACCAATTAAAAAAATTATTGGAATTATTATATATAGAAATACTTTTTTGGGGAAATATAAATAAATACTACTATAAAAAGAGGCACCTATTTGAGAATGTCCACTTGGAAAAGAGGATCCAGTTGAAGAGTTGGGCCTTTTATTAATAATTTCTGTATCAACTTCAAAAGGTCTTGGAGCTAAAAAGATTCCTTTTAAAGCATTATTTAATAAAGTTGTTGAAAAAAGAATTGCGGCGATTAATTCGCCTTTTTCTTTATCTAAAACAAAATATATAAAAGCGATAATAGCTACTAAAATATATTGTTCACCAAGAAAAGAAAAAGCATTAAATAAAAAATCAAAAAAACTATTTGAAATACTTTGAAGAGCTTTAATGATATCAATTTGAGTTTGCATATAACACCTCGCTAAAGATATTTTAGTTGTTGTTAAATAAATAGTCAAGTTTTAAAAACAACTTATGGAATGGTTTTATTGTTACTAATATTTATTTTGATTACTATTTCTAATTATTTAATTAAGTTTTTAATTCGAAAATTAGGTAGAGAATAAAATGAAAACTAAAAAGGTAAATTTAATTCAATATTTAATATTACTAATCCTAATTACTGTATTAGTATCTGGGATTTCTTTAGCACGTTTTATTATATCTCAAGCAGGTAGTGATAGTGCTAATGTAACCCCTAATATAATATCACTAAATTTAGAAAAAAATTCAGAAATTATAACAGTTTCACTTGAAGATATGATTCCAGGAGATATAAAGGCCTATGATTTAATAGTTACTAATTCTGATGGTAGTAATACCTCTTTAGTTTCTTTTAAATTTTATATAGAAATAACTATAACTTCTAATTTGCCTTTAGAGATTTCTTTAGAAGAAAATTGGGTGGATGGGTTAACTTTTGAGTTTGATGAGTTAGAAGAAAAAATTCAAAGTAATAGTTATAATGTTTATAGTGGTACACTTAAAGAATTATATTTCATATTTCATATAGTGTGGGATGAAGAGATAAACAGTCCTAGCTATGAAAGTTTGTCAGATGATATAAATATCCAAGTGTTTTGGGAACAAATAACATAAAAAAAGATATCTTAAAAATATAAGATATCTTTTTTAATTTTAAATTATTTTTTTGTATCTACTTTTGTATCTGTTTTAATAATTTCAGATAAAGAAGTAGCAAGTCCTGCTAAACCTTGGATATTAGAAGGAACAATTATTTTTGTTGCTTGGCCATTAGCTAGTTCTTTTAAAGCATCAAATGCTTTTAAAGTTAATACCGCCTGATCAGCTCCAACTTTTTTAATTAATTCAATTCCTTTAGCAGTAGCTTCTTGAACTTTGAAAATCGCTAATGCTTCACCTTCAGCTCTTAATACTTCAGCATCTTTAAATCCTTCAGCTTTTAATATTGCAGCTGTTTTTTCACCTTCTGCACGTAAAACAACTTCTCTTCTTTCACGTTCGGCACGCATTTGTTTTTCCATAGCGTCTCTTATATCTTTTGGAGGAAGAATGTTTTTAAGTTCAACACGACTAACTTTAATTCCCCATTTATCAGTAGCTTCGTCTAAGATGATTCTCATTTTACCATTGATATGATCTCTACTTGTTAGTGTTGAATCTAAATCAATGTCTCCGATTATATTACGTAGAGTAGTAGCTGTTAGTTTTTCTAAAGCACCAACGGGGCTGTCTACACCATAAGTGTAAGCTTTGGGATCAGTTACTTGGAAAAAGATTACAGTATCTATTTGCATAGTTACGTTATCTTTTGTAATAACTGGTTGAGGCTCAAAATCAATTACTTGTTCTTTTAAAGAAACTCTTTTTGAAATTCTGTAAATAAAAGGTATTAAGAAATGCAATCCAGTAGACCATGTTACATGGTATGAACCAAGCCTTTCGATTACAAAAGCATTTGCTTGTGGCACTATACGAATGCTTGTAGCAGCTAAAATAATCAAAAGCAATAAAATAGCTAAAATAACAACAATTACAACATCTCCTGCGGCTAAAATCATAAATTTAAATCTCCTTTTCTTTTCATTATAAATTTATTTCTTTTTCTTCATCGATAGGACTAACAATTAACTTAATTCCGCTAATTGCTTTTACACTAACTTTTTTACCAACTAAAATAGCTTTGCCCTCTTGATTTATAGCAAGCCATAACTCGCCATCAACCTTGACTTCGCCAATTTCACCTGGTATAACTTCTTTAGTAATTACACCAATCATTCCAACAACCTTGTCAGCATTAGTTCTTACAATGCTTTTGTTTGCTCTAATGTTTTTAGTAAGTGGCTGTAAAGCAACAATAAACAAAAGAGAAACTCCAACGAAAACACCGATTTGAATTAATGGAGCGATTGTAAAAGCGGCCAATATCAATGCAATAATTGCACCAATCGTAAACCACAAACTAACCAAATCAAAAGTATTAATCTCGATTAGGATAGTGATGACGATAACTACAGCCCAAAAAACAATCATTGTAATTTCAAGCCAACTCATTCTTCTACCTCCTTTTGAAGATTAACTTTTAAAACTTTTTGTGGGGCATCCCAAGTACATGCATACTTGTAAGATGTCTTGTTTTCAAAATCTAGCGGAAACAATTCGCATAAGTTGCGCACAATTTGCTTACTATGAATCCTTCCATAACTCGGTTTAATAGTAACGCTATATAAATCTTCTGATTTATATAAACCCATTGAAACATCTTCTTTACTAACAGTTTTAATTAATAAAGTTTTTTCTTTTTGATCAAAGCCTATAACTACTTTATAAGCGTTATCTAAAAAACGACTTGCTGCTGTGTTAAAGGTTATGTTATTATCATAGATAGTAGCTAAAGCTTGTAAACTTTTAGAAAACCATTGTACAGTCATAAAATTACCTCCTTTTACATATATTATACACCAAAGTTTTTAAAAATCAACCATTGATTTGAAAATATTCTTAAATATTTTTATTTATTTTTTATTTGTTTGATAAATTTACATGTTAAAAAAACAAAAGAAAATAAATAAAAGTTGAAGTTTTTTAATTGATATGCTATAATTTCATATGGCTTATGAAGCAATTTAATAAACTTGAAGGGAGAAATCATTTATTTATTATTAAATGATGACTTGTAAAAATGGGTAAGTATATACGTTTAGCAACCGCAATTATAATTCCTCTAGTAGTCGGTGCAATTATATGGGGATATGGTTTTCAAAGATATCGTACAGGTGATTTTATTAATGCTTATGCAGATATGTATATTTCACAAGGTGAAACTACAGTTGAGAAACTTGATATATATACAGAGTATACTTCTTATAAATATAAAGAAGAAAAGTTTACAACAGAAGTTAATTCTTCTTTAGGTAAAATTTTTGATGTAGATGTTTGGGCTACTTTAGAAGAAGATTCAAACGAAATTGATTATGTATTTTATTTATACAATATTAATTATACAAGATTGAATGAATTAAGAGGGTTGGGTACTACGGTTGATGAAAGTACTTTTGCTAGAATTAGAATGATGGTAATTCCAGAAGAGGGTGATGAAGTTATTCCTGAGGCTATTACAATGTTTGTATTAGACTATGATGCACTTCCTGATAAAGATGATCAAGATGTACCTGTAACAGTGAAAAAAATGGTTTTTAAAACTAATAATTTTTCTCCTGATACATATTTAAAATTCTATTATGATAATCCAAGTGATCCATTAGATTATAGACCTGATGATCAAACATTTAAACCAGGACTTGATCATACTGATTATGCAGTTGTTCAAATGGGTGATTTCTTTACTGAAACAAAATCTACTGTTGAGGTTGTTGATGGAATCAATAACGATTTAATGAATGCTGGATATTCTAATTGGGTTGTTAGTAAATATCTTTGGTGGCAAGCTTTAATTGGTTTTGTTGTAGTGTTTGGAATTACTTTATCTTTCCATATTGTTTGGGAATATGATAATAAAGTAGAAGCAGAGAAAAAAATTAAAAAACAAACGATAAAAAAGTAAATAAATAAGTGTCTTTTAAAGACACTTTTTTAAAGGGGAAAATATGGAACTAAAAGAAATGGAGCGCGCTCTTGTAAAAAGATATCGTGCTAAAATTTTTAAACCCTTTATTCAAGCTATAAATACATATGATTTAATTGAAGAAAATGATGTTATAGGGGTTTGTATATCAGGCGGGAAAGATAGTCTTACAATGGCTAAGCTTTTTCAAGAGATAAAGAGACATAATCAAAAGCATTTTGAAGTAAAGTATTTAGTTATGGATCCAGGATACAATGAAGAAAACATTAAAAAATTAATAGATAATTGTGATAAATTAAACATTCCTATTACTATAAAAGTATCTAATGTTTTTGAAGTAGCGAATAAACTTAATCCAGAAAAACCTTGTTATATGTGTGCTAGGATGAGGCGAGGTTTCTTGTATGAGTTTGCTCAAGAACAAGGCTGTAATAAAATTGCATTAGGTCATCATAAGAATGATGTAATTGAAACTATTCTTTTGAATATATTTTACAACGGGACTTTTAAAACAATGATGCCCAAGTTAAAATCAACTAATTTTAAAAATATGGAATTGATTAGACCGATGACTTTTGTTGAAGAAAAGAGTATTATTAATTATATGAAGTATTGTGAAATTGAAGCATTAAGTTGTGCTTGTAGAGTTGCTAGTAAAGATTTAGATTCTTATCGTAAAAAAATAAAAGAATTAATAGCTAGTTTAAAAAAAGAATTTAAAGATATTGAGAAATGTATTTATAATAGTGCAAACAATATTAATTTAGATTGTGCATTAGGATGGAAACACAAAGGGCAAGAATACTCTTTTTTAAACTTTTATGATGAAGAATAAATAATAGAGTTTTTTGGTTGCTTTTTAGGTAAATAGTGTTATAATACATAAGTAAAACGAAATTAGGAGGAATATTTATGTCGAACAAAAAGTTTGTCTATATGTTTACAGAAATAGACGGATCTATGAAAAACCTTTTTGGTGGAAAAGGAGCTAATTTAGGTCAAATGACTAAGTTAGGTTTACCTATCCCTCAAGGTTTTACTGTAAGTACAGAGGCTTGTACTTATTATTATGAAAGTAAAAAAAACATCTCAGAAAATATCAAACAAGAAATTAAAGAAGCTATGGCTAAATTAGAAACAATCACTGAAAAGAAGTTTGGTGATCCAAGCAATCCTTTGCTTGTTTCTGTTAGAAGTGGTGCTAGAGTTTCAATGCCTGGTATGATGGATACAATTTTAAATTTAGGTTTAAACGATGAAGTTGTTGAGGGGATAGTTCAAAAAACTAATAACCCTAGATTTGCATATGATTCTTATCGTAGGTTTATTCAAATGTTTTCAGATGTTGTTAAAGGTCTTGCTAAATCAAGATTTGAAGAAATTATTGATGAAATGAAAGAAGCTAAACACATTGAAGCAGATACTGATTTTACAGCAGAAGATTTAAAAGAAATGATTTCTAAATTTAAAGCTTTTTATAAAAAAGAAATGAAAGAAGATTTTCCAACTGATCCAAGTGATCAATTATTTGGAGCAATTACAGCTGTTTTTGAATCTTGGGAAAACCCAAGAGCTAATTATTATAGAAAAATGAATGGTATCCCATCATCTTGGGGAACAGCAGTAAATGTTCAATCAATGGTATATGGTAATATGGGTAATACATCGGGTACTGGTGTAGCTTTTACAAGAAATCCAGCTACAGGTGAGAATAAGCTTTATGGAGAATATTTAATTAATGCTCAAGGTGAAGATGTTGTAGCAGGTATTAGAACTCCTGAACAAATTGATACATTAAAACAAGCAATGCCTGAAGTTTATGATCAATTTGTTGAACTTAGTTTAAAACTAGAAAATCATTTTAAAGATATGCAAGATATAGAATTTACTATTGAAGAAGGTAAATTATATTTACTTCAAACAAGAGGCGGTAAAAGAACTGCTACAGCTGCTTTAAGAGTTGCTGTTGAAATGTATGAAGCTGGTTCTATTAGTAAAGAAAGAGCATTAATGCTTGTTGATCCAAAACAACTAGATGCATTGCTTCATCCTCAATTTGATCAAGTAGCTTTGAAAAAAGCGACTCCAATTGGTGAGGGGACTGCAGCAAGCCCTGGGGCTGCTTGTGGTGTTGTAGCTTTTGATGTTGCAGAAGTTGTTGAAAAAGTAAAAAATAAAGAAAAAGTTATTTTAGTTAGACTAGAAACTTCACCTGAAGATATTGAAGGTATGAATTTAGCTGAAGGTATTTTAACTGCAAGAGGTGGAGCTACATCTCATGCTGCAGTTGTTGCTAGAGGTATGGGTAAATGTTGTGTTGCTGGTTGTAAAGGTCTTTGTGTTGATGAAGAAAGCAAAACATTTACTATTAAAGGTAAAACTTATAAATCAGGAGATTGGATTTCATTAGACGGCTCTACTGGTTTAGTATATGGAACAAAACTTCCAACAGTTCAAGCAACGATTTCAGGAAACTTTGAAAAGTTTATGAAATGGTGTGATGAAACTAAGAAATTAACAATTAGAACTAATGCTGATACTCCTAAAGAGGCTAAACAAGGAAAAGCTTATGGAGCTGAAGGAATTGGTCTTTGTCGTACTGAACACATGTTCTTTGAAGCTGATAGAATTAAAGCAATGAGAGAAATGATTGTTTCTGATACGCTTGAACAAAGAAAAAAAGCTTTAGCAAAATTATTACCTATGCAAAGAAAAGATTTTGAAGAAATCTTTGAAGCTATGGGGAATTTCCCGGTAACTATTCGTTATTTAGATCCACCTCTTCATGAATTCTTACCAACTAACGAAACAGATATCAAAGCTTTAGCAAAAGAAATGGGAATTACTTTTGAAACATTAAAATCTAAAATCCAAAGTTTACATGAATTTAATCCAATGTTAGGCCATCGTGGATGTAGATTGTCAATATCTTATCCTTGTCTTGCAGAAATGCAAACAACAGCGGTAATTGAGGCATATATTAATGTATTAAAGAGAAATCCTAGTTATACAGCAATGCCTGAGATTATGATTCCTTTGGTAGGTGAAGTAAAAGAATTAGCTTTTGTTAAAAAAGTAGTTGTTGAAACTGCAAATGCAATTTTAGCAAAAAATAATATTAAAGCAGAATATAAAGTAGGAACAATGATTGAAGTACCTCGTGCAGCATTACTGGCTGATGAGATTGCTAAAGAAGCTGATTTCTTCAGTTTTGGAACTAACGATTTAACTCAAATGACATTTGGATTTAGTAGAGATGATTCGGGTCCTTTCTTGGCTGAATATTATTTAAAGAAAGTATATGAAACAGATCCTTTTGCAACTGTTGATGTTAATGGTGTTGGTAAATTAGTAAAATTAGCAACTGAATTAGGTAGAGGAATTAAGAATGACTTAAAAGTAGGTGTTTGTGGTGAACACGGTGGAGATCCTGCTTCAATTGAATTCTTTGATTCAGTAGGACTTGATTATGTATCTTGTTCTCCGTTTAGAGTTCCTATTGCTCGTCTTGCTGCTGCTCAAGCTGTAATTAAAAATAGAAAATAAAAAGCAAAGATATCTTCAGTTAGAGGATATCTTTATTTTTTAACTTATTAAAAAGAAAAAACCTAGAGGGTGAACTCTAGGTTTTCCTAATTACTTTTTAATTTATTAATATAAATTAAAAAGGAATTAAAGGGATCAATTGCACATTCGCAAGCAATTGATACTACTATTATAATATAAAAAAAATAAAATGCAAGTGTTTTTTTTAAAATTCGCAATTTTTTGGTGTTCTAGGGTATGGAATTACATCTCTGATGTTCTCTACGCCTGTAACATACATGATTAATCTTTCAAATCCAAGTCCAAATCCCGCGTGTTTTACACCACCATAGCGTCTTAGATCTAAATACCACTCCATTCCTTTTTCTGGAATATGCATTTCTTTCATTCTCTTAAGTAATAAATCTAGACGTTCTTCTCTTTGGCTACCGCCAACTAATTCACCAGAACCAGGAACTAATAAATCCATAGCAGCTACTGTTTCGTTATCATCATTTAATCTCATATAGAAAGCTTTGATATCTTTTGGCCAATTGATTACAAAGACAGGTGCTTTAAAATATTCATCTGTTAAATATTTTTCATGTTCTGTTGCTAGATCATCACCATATTTAATTTGATTTTCAAAAGTTTTATTTGCTTGATTTATAATTTTTATTGCATCAGTGTATTCACAACATGCAACTTTAGAATTGACTAAGTCTTCTAGTTGTTTAATTTTACCTTTTTGTACAAATTGATCAAAAAATTCAAGTTCACTTTTTGCGTGTTCTAATATATAAGAAACAACATATTTAAGCATGTTTTCAACTAAGTTCATATCATCGGTTATATCAGCAAACGCAATTTCTGGTTCTATCATCCAAAACTCAGATGCATGTCTTGTAGTGTTTGAGTTTTCTGCTCTAAAAGTTGGTCCAAAAGTATAAACTTTTTTAAATGCTAAAGCAAATGTTTCGGCTTCAAGTTGGCCTGATACAGTTAGATTAGCGGCTTTTCCAAAAAAATCTTTTGAAAAGTCAACTTCTTTTTCTTTAGTTAGACGGTTTAAGTCTAGTGTTGTTACTTGGAACATTTGGCCAGCGCCTTCGCAATCACTTGCAGTAATGATTGGAGTATGAACATAGATGAATTCTTCTTTTCTAAAGAATTCATGAATAGCATATGCAAGCAAACTTCTAACTCTAAACACCGCATTAAATAAATTAGTGCGCATTCTTAAGTGAGCTTGCTCTCTTAAGAATTCTTTTGTGTGACGCTTGGGTTGAATTGGATAGTTTTCAGGACAGTCTCCATTTAAAGTAATTTCAGTTGCTTTAATTTCATAGGGTTGGTTTGTGTTTTCTAATAAAACAATTTTACCAGTTACAGTCAAAGCACTACCAGTTCTAATTTTCGAAGTTTCTTCAAAATTACTTAAGGCTTTATCATAAACAACTTGAATGTTGTTTAATGTAGAACCATCATTTAAATTAATGAATCCAAATTCTTTTTGGAATCGGTTAGTTCTAACCCAACCTTCGAGAGTGATTTCACCTTTTGTGTTAAGGTAATTTTTGTTTAAAATACTAATTGTAGTTTTCATTTTTTTCTCCTTTATAAAAAAAATCGTCCTTGAAATAAATCAAGGACGAAAAATATATTCCGCGGTACCACCTTTAATTCATCTAAATAATATTAGATGCTCTTTTTTTCTTTTAACGCAAGTATTACGGTTAGGTCTACTTAAATTTCTTCTAACAGCTCAAGAGTGTTCTTTCGTTAAACTAATGCATAAGTTCTCACTATCCTTATGTCACTTTATCACTAGACTTTAATTACTCGTCTCTTTCACAGCAATCAAATTTTACTCGATATTAATACTAAAGTCAACTTATTTTTTAAAAGGTAAAAGCATTCTTACATTTTCTTGATATTCAGTAAAATTTTCTTTATAAGATAATAGTCTTTTTTCAGCCATAGGTATGCTTATAAAAACAAACATTAAAAGTACAGAAACAGGGCCTACTACTAAATACCATTTAGTAAGAAGTGATGGAATTGTGATTAAGAAGATGCCAAACCAAAAAAGGATTTCACCAAAATAGTTAGGATGTCTTGAATATCTCCAAAGACCAGTTTGAATATATTTTGATTTTTCAGAATTAGAGTTTTTAAATTTATGCATTTGTAGGTCTGATATCATTTGAACAGTAGCGGCTATTAAACAGAAAAGAAAACCAATTAATGTAATTACATTTACAACTTGAGTAGTTGATTCAATAAACAATATTGCTGGAAGTAAAGCTAAATAAACAATAATTGTTGGAAACAAATGAATTCCTAAAAAATTAACTATTGGATATAATTTTTTTGATTTTTCTTTTAACATTACATAACGCCAATCTTGGTAATTAAAAGAAGTAAAGTTATAAGCCCAATTTAGAGTAAGTCTAATTCCCCAATAAGTAATAGCTGCTAATACTAAAATAACACCAGCTGAAAAACTTGCTAAATGTATTGCTAGTAAAACAACAATTGCAATTGGAGCTACGCTCCAATAAGGATCATAAACCGAAGCGTTATTTAATAATACGCTAATTATATAGATAAAAACTGTAGCACTAATATCAGCTAGTAAGACTCTTAAATAAATTGGTTGAGTAGCTAGGTTGTTAAAAACTGTAATACCAATTGCTAAGGCACCAATATATGCAAGTGTGATTAAAGCAAAGCCTAAAATCCTGTTTTCTTTCATTAGTATATCCCCCTTCAAAAGAACTACAAAAATATTATAACATATTTATTTTTTAGATACAAAAAAATTTTAAACAAATAATTTAACAATTGATATGGCATTTCAAAGCTTGATATGGTATAATCAAAAAGGATTAAGTCTTAATATAAAAATAAACAGGAGAGAAATTTATGGCGTACAAAGCTTTATACAGAACTTATAGACCACAAAAGTTCTCTGAAGTTGTTGGTCAAGAAGTAATTGTAAAAACCTTACAAAATTCCATAAAAGCAGGTAAGATTTCGCATGCTTATTTGTTTAATGGACCAAGAGGTACTGGTAAGACTTCTGTGGCTAGAGTTTTAGCTAAAGCTCTTAATTGTCCTAATGTTAAAGACTTAGAGCCTTGCGGAGAGTGTGAAGTTTGTACAGAAATTTCTAGTAGCACTTATCCTGATGTTATTGAAATCGATGCAGCTAGTAATAATGGCGTTGATGAAATTAGAGATATTAGAGAAAAAGTTAAATATTTACCAAGTGGAGCTAAGTGGAAAATATATATAATCGATGAAGTTCATATGTTAACTACTAATGCTTTTAATGCTTTATTAAAAACATTAGAAGAACCGCCAAAACATGTTATCTTTGTTTTGGCAACAACCGATGTACACAAAGTCCCAGCAACCATTATTTCAAGATGCCAAAGATATGATTTTAAAAGCTTAAGTGTTATTGAAATTAAAAATAAATTAGCAGCAGTTGCTAAAGAAGAAAATGTTCAAGTAGACGGTGAAACTTTAATGACAATAGCCGAAAGTGCAGAAGGCGCTTTAAGAGATGCCTTGAGTATTTTAGAACAAGTAATTTCATATTCAAATGAAGTTGTTACTTTAGATGATGTTAATAACGTTACAGGAAATTTATCTAGCGATAAATTAATAGAACTTGCAGTTAGTTTTCAAGAAAAAGAAGTTAATAAAGCTCTTAATACTATTAGTGAATTGATATATTTAGGAAAAGAAGTTCGTCGTATTATCGCTGGACTTATTCAGTTATATAGAGACATTTTAATTTATAAAAATATTGATACCCAAGAGATAAGTAAATATGTTTTTGAAAAAGAAGAATTTAAACTTCTTGCAAAAGCTTTAACAACTGATAAAATATTTTACTATATAGATGTATTAAGTGATGTGCAATCAAAAATTAGATTTTCAAATAGTCCTCAAATCTTTTTAGAAGTTGCTGTTATTAAAATGATTCATGTAACTTATGAAGAATTATCTTTTATTCAAAGATTAAAAGAGATTGAAGAAAAGTTAGTTGGATTTGAAGGAAATACTACTCAAAGTTATCAAACTCCAAGTTTGATAAAAGATGAAGCAGTTTATGAAAAAATAGATACACTTGATAAAACTTTAGCTAGTGTTAGAAGTGAATTGAGTAAAATGGATTTACCAAGTGTAATTAATAAAGTAAGCAAACTAACAAATAAAGACAATGAAAATCAAGATGAAGTAAATTTAAGTAACGCTGAGTATTATGAAGAACTACAATTATTAAAAGCAACGGTTAGATCACTTCAAAATCAACCAGTAGTTAATACAAGTCCTCCAAAAGAAGATGTTTTGAATCATGCAGAAAAAATACTTAATCTTGAAAGACAAATTAGAATTCTTCAAAACAACAATTTTGAAGAAGCTTGTAGTATGCTTGAAGTACAATTAAGAGAAACTAAGGATGAATTTAGTGCAGCCAGAAAAGAAGTTGCTAGATTAAAAACAATAGTTGATAAACCAGCTCCACATGGTACTACTAAAGTTATTGGTGAAATCAATCAAGATTTAGTTGAAAGACTTGCTAAAATGGAAGCAAGAATTGAAGAGTTAGCTAGAGGAGCTTTAGCTTATTATAGTTTATATTTAGATCAAGGATCTAAGAAAAATCGCCTTAAAGAAGTCAAAGGTCAAATGATTTTATTCAGTGATGAATTAGTTGATGTTAAAGATATAAACAAAGGCAGAAAATCTGTAGAAAAAGAAGAAGAGTTAGAAGAAGAGTCAGACGAAACTTATACAGAAGAAGCTGATAATCAAGAAGAAGCTGAAGTAGAATCTATCGATGAAACTAAAGAAGAGTCTCTTGAAGAAGAAACAAAAAAAGAAGAATCTCCTAAGAAAGAAATAAAAAAAGACGAAACTAATACAATAGTAGTAGAAAAAGAAGAAGCGATCCAAACTAGCCAAGTAGTAGTTAATCCTCCGCGCCAAGAATCTTTTAATTCAACTTTAGAGATATTAAGACTTGAAAGAAAGCAACAAAAAGCTTTAGAAGAAAAAAATATAAAAACAGAAAAGCCAATTGTTAAAGAAACTTATTCAAGCAATGTTATAGAACCTAAAAAAGAAATAAAAGTAGAAGTTAAAAATGAAATAAAAGAAGAGTTTAAAACTCCTCTTGAAATATTAGATGATTTACCAGAAGAAACTTATTCTACTAATATAGAACATTCTAATAGAAAAAAAGATGATTCAAATGAAGTAGTTTGGAAATCAGTTGATGTAGAAGATAATACTGAACATAAAGAAGTAGACTTTGATACTTATAATGTTAAAGCTTTAGAATTTATTTTAAATACTGCTTTAAGTGAAAAAGCCAAACAAGATTCTATTAGAGTTAAAGAATTATGGAAAGATTTATCTAAAAATGTAGATTCAGATGATTATGGATTAGTTGATCTTTTAAAAGAAGCAACGATTACTGCAGTTGGTGAAAAAGCTATTTTATTAGTTTATCCAACGTATGGAACTAGTAATAGTGTTATGGGTTCTAAATTTAAAAAAAGAGCTACAACAATTATTTGTAAAACTCTATTAGGAAAATATGAGTATCTAGCTTTACCAAAAGAAGTTTGGGAAGAAAAAAGAAATGAATATTCTACTCAATACAAAAACAAAATAAAAGAACCTAAATTAAATGAGTTTGATAATGAAAGACTAGTTATTCAAAATAATTTTGAAAAAGAAAAAGAAGAAGAAAGTGATGTTATAGAACAACTTTACGAGGATATTTTTAAGTAAAAAGGAGAATAGATTATGAACCAACAAGCAATGTTAAAAAAGATAAAACAAATGCAAAAAGAAATGATGGATACGCAACAAGAAATCGAAAACACTGTTTTTGAAGCAAGTGTTACAGGTATTGTTACAGTTGAGGTTATGGGAAACAAATATTTAAAAAAAGTAATAGTAGAAGAAGGGTTTGAATTAGAATCACCTGAGGACTATGAAATGCTTTCTGATTCAATTGTTGCTGCATGTGCAAAAGCATATAAAGATATTGAAGAAGTAACAGAAGAAAGAATGGCAAAATTCCAAATGTTACTAAATGGAATCCCTGGACTTTTTTAAATGAAGTACCCGTTTTCTTTAGAAAAACTAATTGAAGATTTTGAGATGTTTCCAGGCGTTGGTCCAAAGACAGCCGAAAGACTTGCTTTTTTTACAATTCTAAATCTTGAAAAAGAAGATGTGGAAAGATTTAGTAAATCTCTTTTAAATGCAAAAAATGAATTAAAATATTGTAGTACTTGTGGAAGTATTACAGATGTTGATATTTGTGATATTTGTAGTGATCAAGAAAGAGAAAAAAAACTAATCGTTGTAGAGAATACAAAAGATGTGATTACCTTTGAAAAGACTAATCAATACAAAGGAAGATATCATGTATTAAATGGAGTTATTTCACCATCTTCTGGAATTGGACCTAATCAAATAAATTTTGATAAATTGTTAGAACGAGTTGAACAAGAAGCGATTACGGAAGTAATTATTGCTACTAGTTCAAGTATTAATGGCGAAATTACTGCAATGTATATAAATAATAAATTAAAAGGAACCAAAGCAAAAGTTTATAGAATTGGTTATGGACTACCAGTTGGGGCCGATATTGAATATACAGATGAAATAACATTAATAAAAGCACTTGAAGGAAAGAAAGAAATATAGTATAATAGATAGTGTGCTATTTTGAAAGGAGACCTATATGGAACAAGTTAAAACTTTTATTGTGAATTTGTTTACAACAGCTAATGGTATCTTATCTAAGTTCTTAGATCCAATCATCAATTTCTTTGATGGTGGAGATTATGTACTTTATACGTTATTAGCTATTTGGGGTTTAGTATTAGGAATAATAGGGTTAATCTCATTCGTTATGAAGGGGACTAAGTTTTTTATTTTACTTGCTATTCTAACTGCCATAGTATTTGGTGCTTGGTTTTTTGTTAGATAATACAATAGGAGATTAATACGTTTTTTGTATTAATCTTTTTTAATGCTTAATCATTTTATAAAATTTTTATAAAACAATTAAATTAATAAAAAGAAATAACTATTTTTTATAAAAATGGTGTGTAAACAAAATACTTTATAGTGCTTTGTTGTATAATATATATGGTTTAAATTCAAGGAGAAAATGATGGAAGAAAACAAAACTTTAGAAACAACAGCTGAGGTTCGTGAAAAAACAATTCATGAAAGTATTGAAGTGAGAATGGAAAATCTTACAAAAGAATTCTCTGATAAAACTGGTAAAATTACTGTTGCTGTTAATGATTTTACAGTATCAATTGAAGCAGGTAAATTGATTGGTTTATTAGGACCATCAGGTTGTGGGAAGTCAACAACTCTTTATTTAGTTGCAGGCCTTTTAAAACCAACTGCAGGTAGAATTTATTTTGGAGAAGATGATATTACTTCAAGACCTCCTGAAAAAAGAGGAATTGGTTTAGTTTTTCAAAATTATGCTTTATATCCTCATATGACTGTTAGGCAAAATATTGTTTTCCCTTTGGAAAACATGGGAGTTGCAAAAGATGAAAGAAATGCTTTAGCTCAAGAAATGGCAGAACTTGTTCATATAGGCGATTTGATGGAAAGAAAACCAAATCAGTTAAGTGGTGGTCAACAACAGCGTGTGGCTATTGCTCGTGCTTTGGTTAAAAAGCCTAAAGTATTATTATTAGATGAACCTCTTTCTAATCTAGATGCAAGACTTCGTCTTCAAACTAGAGAAGAAATAAAAAGAATTCAAAGAGAAACAGGAATTACTACTATATTTGTTACACATGATCAAGAAGAAGCTATGAGTATTTCAGATGAAATAGTTGTAATGAATTATGGTCTTTTGCAACAAAAAGATCATCCTCAAGAAGTATATGATAATCCTGTTAATATGTTTGTTGCTAAGTTTTTAGGTAATCCTCCAATTAATACAATTAAGGGTTTTATTAAAAACAATAGTTTATACATCGAAGATGTTAATAGTGCTAGTTTGGAATTAAAAGATAAAACTGGTATTTTAATTGAAGAAATTAAAGAAAGTGATCAAGAAGTATATATTGGTATTAGACCAGAGTTTTTTAAAGTAACTAAAGATGGTAAAATAAAAGCTTTTGTTGAAATTGTTGAACACATCGGGCGTGATGTGATGGCAATTGCTAAAATACAAGATACTGATGTAGAAATTAGAGCACTTGTTCCAAGTGATACAAAAATTAAATCTAACGAAACAATAAAATTTAGTTATTCTAAGTACTTTGTATTTAATGCAAGTACAGGAGAAAGGATTAAATAATGTTAGAGTACAAAAAGGATGGATTAAAAGCAACCGCTGCCTTAATGCCTACTTTACTACTAATGGCAGTATTTACTTTTTGGCCTATTTTTAGAACTTTGATTTCGGCTTTTATGGAAGGTTATAATACTAATATGACTTTCATAGAATTCTTTCAAAGATTAGGTTCAACAACTAATTTAAGCCTAAGATGGTTTAGTGATATTTTTGTAGTACAAGATGGATTGTTTTTAAAATCTTTAAGAAATACTTTTGAAATGGCACTTATATCAGTTCCGATTTCAATTATAGTTTCTTTGTTTATTGCTGTGGCATTAAATGGAATTAAAAGAGGACAAGGTGTACTTCAAACTATATTCTTTTTACCTTATGTTACAAACTCAATTGCATTAGGAATGGTTTTTTCTTTTATATTTAGTAGTAACTATGGTCTTATTAATGCGATAATTGAAACTTTTGGTGGAGATTCTCAAGCGTGGATATTTAGAATAACATCAACCGGAGCACAACCTACTAGAGCTTCAATATTATTTGTATTAATGGTATATACAGTTTGGGAAAGTTTAGCTTTTAAAATTATTGTATTTTTATCAGGACTTCAAAGTATTGATAAACAATACTATCAAGCAGCTCAAATTGATGGGGCATCTCGCTGGACTGTTTTTAAAAGAATTACAGTGCCTTTATTATCACCAATGATACTATATATTACAATCACTTCAATGATTGGTGCTTTTAAAGCTTATAATAATATAATTGCTATTTTCGGTCATAATAAATTTGGACCTACATCAAGTCCTGATGAATTTATTACAGTAGTTGGATTTATTTATAAATATTTACCTTTGCATAATAATACGAATTATTTAAGTTTAGTTTCGGCTGGATCCCTAATTCTTTTTGCAATCATAATGCTCGTTACTTTGCTGCAGTTTTATATCGGCAAAAAACGAGTTCATTATTAGGGGGGGTGAAGCATAATGTATGATAATTTATATTTAGAAGGTAAAGAATTAAAAAAATTTAAGACTAAGAAAATTATTAATCAAATAATTATTTATTTTTTCTTAGCATTGATTGCTTTATTTGTTTTGGTTCCTTTTTATTGGATGCTAGCAACTTCGGTTAAAAGTGATGCAGAGTTAGCTCTTGGATTAACGTTTTTTCCTCAAGATTGGGCTTTTGAAAACTTTGGTAGAGTTTTTGTTAGAGCACCGTTTTTTGCAAGGTATTTCTTAAATACAATTATAGTAGGTACTTTAACTACAATAGGAACTTTAGTAACTACTATTCTAGCTGCTTTTGCTTTTGCAAGACTTAATTTTAAGGGGAAAAATATTTTATTTACAGTGTTGCTTGCAACTATGATGATACCAGGTGAAGTGTTTGTAATTTCTAACTTTGTTACTATTGGAAGTTTTGGAAGAATTCCATTACTTTCTTGGGCGGGAAAAGAAACGTTTGGAGCACTTGTACTACCGTTTATTACAAGTGTGTTTTACATCTTCTTTTTAAGACAAACATTTAAACAAATTCCAAATGAATTATATTTGGCAGCTAAGGTTGACGGAACTAGTGATTTTAAGTATTTATGGAAAATAATGATTCCGATAGCTAAGGCTACTATTACAACGATTTTTATCTTAAGTATGATGGGAGCATGGAATGCTTACATTTGGCCAACTTTGGTGGCTAATAGTGAAGAAATGCGTTTAGTAACAAACGGCTTAATGCAATCATTTACTGATGAAGGTGGTCAAACACCAGACAACTTAAGAATGGCAGCAACTGCTTTGGTAACTGTGCCATTACTAATTGTATTTATATTCTTAAGAAAGTATATTATGCGAGGAGTATCTCGTAGTGGTATAAAGGGTTAATGAAAGGAGCCTGATATGAGAAAATTATTTAGTTTAGTATTTATTTTAGGACTTGCTTTAGTTTTGTCTGCGTGTGGGACAAGAAGAAGCAGTTTAGTTAATTTAGTAAGTATGGAAGATTTTGAAGCTCAGACAGATATTCAAATTACTTTTAGAGTTTCGTTTGGTCAAACTATAACGCCACATGTACAAAATTTGATTGATGATTTTAATGAAAAATATGATAATGTTACTTGTACAATGGAAGTAGTTGGTGGATATGATAATTTGCTTAAACAAACAAAATTAGATGTTCAAGGAAACACTGCTCCAACAATGGTAATTGGGTATCCTGATCATATAGCAGCTTATTTATTATCTGATGGTGTTGTACCTTTAGATGATTTTATGGCTAGTGAAGAAGTAGGTTTTACAGAAGATGATATGAATGACTTTATTCCTTCATATTTAGAAGAAAATAATAAATATGATGCTAGAGGAACTTACTTTAGTTTACCTTTTAATAAATCAACTGAAGTATTAGTTTATAATAAAGCTTTCTTTGATTATTTTGATTTAGAGGTACCTACTACTTGGCAAGAAGTAGATACAGTAGCTAAAGAAATCGTTGGAATTGTAAAGTCAGGAGATGCTGATAATACTTGGTCACCTGGTCTTACAATGTCTACAATGAATGATTTTATTCCTATAAATTATGATTCAAATTCTAACTATTTCATTACAACAGCTCATCAATGGAATGGCCCTTATACATCTAGTGCTTTAAAAGCTGATGATTCAGTTGATCTTGAAAAAGGTAAAATGGATTTTGCTGATAGCACACTTAATGCGAATACAATTGCTGGTTTAACATTTATGAAGACTATGGCTGATTATACTTATGGTGGGAATCCTGCACCTTTAGTAACTACTCCTGAGTATTGGGAAGAGTTATATGGAAGTAATCCGTTTAAACAAGGTAAATGTGTAATGACGATTGGTTCTACTGCGGGAGTTTCAAATAATCAAGGTGGAGTGGCTACTAATTTAGGTTATGCACCAATTCCTTATGATGAAGTAAATGCAATTAAAACAGTTATACAACAAGGTACTAATGTTGCGATTTTATCGCAAGCAGATGATTACCAAAGAATGGCTGCTTGGTTATTTATTAAACATTGTTTAAGTTTAGAAGGAACTATTAGTTTCGCTGTTGGTACTGGGTATTTTCCTGTAAGAAATTCTGCTTATAGTTATGACGCTGAAATTGCTGAAGGTGTTAGCGAAATTAACGATCAAGCTAAAGTGTATTATGATTTCTTAAATACTCCGACTATTGAACAAATTGCTAAATCAAAAGTGGCTCAAGTAATTAAAACATATAAAGATTTAGGTTATACATATTATGTAGATCCTGCATGGAGTGGGTCTGCGGATGTTAGACTTGAGGTAGGTATTGCAATGGTTCAAATTTTGATTGATAAAATTGCGATAGAAACTGCTCTAACAGATGCTAAAAACAGAGTGCCTACACTTGATTTTTAGGTATTAAAGATGAGAAAAATAAAGAAATATTTAATTGTTTTATTACTAGCGCTAGTGTTAGTACTGAGCGCTTGTAATAAAACTGATGATCCAGAAGATACTCCATTAGAATTAGATACTAGATATACAGATGCTTTGGTATTAGAAACTAGTTTTGAAGGTAAAGAGTTTATCGCTAACGGAATTGGTGAGGTTACTTTAGGTCTTTGTGTTGATGGTGATACTGTAACTGTAAGGAGTGGATCTACTAATATAACTATTAGATTTTTAGGAATCAATACTCCTGAATCAACTGGTAAAGTTGAACCTTGGGGAAAACCTGCTAGTACTTTCACAAAAGAAAAACTAACTAGTGCTAATTCGATTGTTTTAGAAGCAGAAGGTGAAAGAACTGATAATAACGGAAGGTATTTAGCTTGGGTTTGGTATCAAGCTGAAGCAGGAGATCAATATAGATTACTTAATCTAGAAATTATTGAAGAAGCTTATTCGTTTTTTACAATGGGCTCAACAAAATACCACGAAACTTTTATTTCAGCCCATTATAAAAATACAAGTATTAAGAAAAGATTATATGGTGAGACTGATCCAAGTTTTTCTACTTCAAAAGTAGCGCTTGATTCAACAATCGCTTATGTATTATCAGGACAAGAAGAATATTTAACTGGAACGGTTTTTGATTTAACTGTTCAAGTTATTAGAACTGTTGGTGATGATTTCTTTGTAAGAGATGTCTTACCGACTGATATTGATGGTGAAGTAGTATATGGTGATATTTTCGTTTTTGGATTTTATGGAGTTAGTTATTATACTTATTTAAATATTGGAGATATTGTTACTTTTAAATGTAAGTTTGATATCAACGGTAATTATGGAGATCAAATTACTGATATTCAAGAATTAAGAATTACTGGTAGTGAAGAAGTTGTACTGGATGTAATTGATTCAAGTGAAATTACAGATTTAAGTGTTTATAAAGGTGAAGTTATTACTATTGATAATTTGATTTATAAAGGATTTTATCAATCTCAAAATGATCAAGAATCAAATCCTGAACAATACACTTTAAATTTTGAATCAAGTACTGGTAAAGAATTTGATGTTAGAATTGGGAATAGACTTATTTCTAGATATAATGTCAATGATTTAGTAGTAGATGAAGTATATATGGTAACTGGTGGAGTTAGCTATTATGAATTCGCTAGTGATTCGTATCAATTAATGCTTGGTGATAAAAACAAATCAAATGATATTGTTTTAAAATAATAAAAGGAGGAAAGAAAAAAATGAGTCTTAAAAAAGTTTTAATTAGTTTTGTAGTATTGTTTTTAGGAGTTGTTTTGGTAGGCTGCGGTAAGGAAGAAAATCTTGCTGAAACTTATATTCAAAACATAAGTCTTCTAAATCCTGCAGCAATTGTTGAGGATATACAATTGCAAAAGAAAATTAGTGGTCAAGGCAGTGTTACTTGGGTATCAAGTAATGAAGCAGTAGTTACTATTGAAGAGTATGAGGATACAACTTTAGCTGCAAGTTTCTTCAAGGGTAAAGTTACTCGTCCTGCGGTTGGTGAAGAAGATGTTATTTTAACATTAACTGCTACTTTTTCATTAGATGGAAAATCTGCAACTAGAGATATTAACATTAAAGTATTAGCAATGCCAGCAGCAACTACAATCGCTGATATCTTAGAAATGAGTTCAGGGGCTGAAGTTTTAGTAGAAGGTGTTGTTGCTGCGGTTGGACCTAGTGGATTTATGTTAGATGATACAACTGAAATCATCTATGTTTATCAAGGATCAGCTCCGGTTGTTGTAGTTGGTGATACAGCTGAGGTTAGTGGTACATTATCTATATATCACAGTGCAAAACAAATATCTTATCCAACAGTGACTAAGATTAATACAGAAGCAGGTACTTATACTTATCCTACTCCTGTAAAAGTTACAGCTGATTCACTTGCTAGTCTTTATAACGGTGATAGTAATGATTTTAATAATTATTATGAAATAACTGGAATTATTGATTTGATGGGCGATTATGATGATGTCTACATTAGAGATTTTGAAAATCCTGATATTGCAATTTATGTTCAATATAGTTATATTAATACAACTAATACTGCAATGTTTAAAGCTAAAGAAGGAGCTACAGTAAGTTTCAAAGCTTATTCAGTAGCACTTGATAATGATTACTATGATGATACTGTAGCAGTTATGTATTTAGATCAAACTTTCGTTGAATATACTGATACAGCAGCTTATGTTACGGTTACTGGAAGAAACATGATTGACATTGTTAATCCTCGTCAATATACAGCAAATCTTTTCCCTTCAACTGCAACAGCTACAGTTGTTTGGTCAACAAGTAATGAAGCAATTGCTACAGTTGATCAAACAGGACTTGTAACTGGTGTTTCAGAAGGCGATGTTGATATCATTGCTACAATTGGAACAATTACTAATAGTAAAACTATTACGGTTGTAACAGAATTGGCTGATCCAACAGCAGTTAGTATTACAGGCGATGCTGAAGTTACTGAGTTTACAACAGCAGACTATACTTCAGCTGTAGAACCAGTTAATGCAGATCCTGCAGTTACATGGAGTGTAAGTGATGAAACAATAGCAACAATTGATCAAACTGGTAAGCTTACTGCTATTAAAGTTGGTACTGTAACAATTAGTGCTACTGCAACTGGTACAACAGTTGTTGGTACTAAAGATGTTGATGTAGTTGCAATGGCAACAGTTGATATTGCTACTTTACTTCCTACTTTAACTTCAACACCACAAACTACATCTATTAAAGGTGAAGTGGTGGGTATTGCTGCTAAGGGTTGGTATCTAGCAGATAATACTGGTTATGTTTATGTTCATTTAAATGCAGCACCTACTAATGTAGAATTAGGTGATACTGTAAGACTTGCAGTTAAGAAAGCACAAGTTTATTTCAATACTACTAACTATGTTTATCAAATGGATGCAAGAACTGCAACTGATCTGAATATCTATGAAATAACAGAAACATTTACTTCGCTTGCAACAGAAGCAAAGACAGTAGCAAGTTTTGAGTATTTGCCTGAAACAACTGTAACTGTAGATGTTATGAATGCTATGACAACTATGACTACATATGGCTTTAAGTGGGTTGAAGTTACAGGTACTGTAATTAAATCAGGTACTTATAATAATACATATTTAGAAGTTGGTACTGATAAAGTTATGATTGACTATAACTCAACATCTGATGCTTTAGCAAGACTTGATTATTTAGTAGGCGATGAAATAACTTTAAAAGGTTTGATTTATGGTTATCATAAAACAAATGGTTGGAGTATTACTTTCTTTAATAGAGAAGGCGATTTAAAACAAGGTGAAACTGTTTTAGAAGTTAAACCTGCTATTATGTATGTTGATGAAATTGAAGATGAAATGGCTGGATATTATCCAGTTGAAGTTGAAGAAGATATGACTTTTGATTTTGCATCAACTTTATACCCTACTACAGCTTTTACTTATTCATCAAGTAATGCAGCCGTATTAAGTGATGCAGGCGTTGTTACTAGAGGTGCAAGTAATAAAGATGTTACTATAACAATTACAGTTTATTTAGATGGAAATACATCAGGTACTGCTAGTGGAACAATCGAAGTTGTTGTTACAGTATTAGCAGTGGGTGCTGTTCCTCTAGAGACTATGTATTCAACTGGATTTGAAGCTTCTGATTTTAAAGCATCAACAACATATAATAATAGTGTTCCTAAACTTCAAGGACCAACTGGATATGAATGGGAAGTTGTTATGGGTACAGCGTCAACAACGGCTTTTATTACAGGTGCTCAAAGTATGCAAATGAGATCTTATCTAAGTAAGCCTGGTGTTCTTGGATACGCTGCCATGAACTTTAACGTAGATAATGCACATAAAATAACATTCAGTGCTAAGGTTTATACAGATGATGATATAATGAAGGTATATTATTCAACTGATAATGGTGTAACTTGGATTGGTGAGGAAACATTTACTCCTACTACGACAGCAACAACTTATACATATAACTTACCTGAAGGCGGAGTTAATAATGTTAGATTTAAATTTGAACATCCAACACAGGGTGTAGATGGTACAAGGTTGACTATTGATGATGTAGTAGTTTTAGGAATTCCGGCTGCCTAAAAAATACTTAATATTTAACACTTCTTTTAAAGAAATTTAAAAGAAGTGTTTTTATTTGGTTAAAAAATGAATTTGTTAAATCAAAGAATAAAGATTAGGTAATATTTTTTATTTTATAATTCTTACAAAATTTGTAATTATATAAATGTTATGTAATCATAAAGAAAATTTCTTTTATTAAAATTTGTTTTATGTTAGAATATATTTAAATGATGAAAAACCAAAAATATGAATTTTATATTTTATCTAAAAAATGACTTAAGCGGAGGGATACAATGTTGGAAAACAAATGCGATTACAGGAAAGAAATTGAAATTTTAATTAAATCAGGTATTAAAGTTATTGAATTGGTTTCATATGAATGGGAAAGAATTCATGGATTTGTTAATGAAGTTGCAGAAAATCTAAATTTTAAAAACTGGTATTCTTGGAGTTGTGCTACGGGATTAAAAGTGTGGAGTGAAGGCGGTTTTATAACTATAGAATCAGATATGATAGAGATGCAGCAAATAATTGAACATTATAATGGGTTTAAAGGGGACATGTTATTGATATTAGAAGATTTTCATCCTTATAGTGATTCTACATCTCCGCGAAACATAAGATATTTAAGGGAAATGATGAGGGTAGATAACTATCAAGGTAAATATAAAAAAGCTATTATTTTGAGTACACCTAATAAATTTATCCCTGAAGAATTATCTAAAGAATTAGCGGTAATTGAGGTTGAACTACCAGGTAGAGACACCTTAGCAGTATTGGCTGAATCGGTTATATATAATCATAGTGAAATTTGTTTAAAACACGATGTAACTCCTAAGGTTCTTGATTCAGCTTTAGGTTTAACAGTTATGGAAGCAAAACTTGCCTTTTCAAAAGCTATTATAAAAAATAGAAAATTAACTGAAGAAGAAATTCCAGAAATAATTAAAGAAAAAGAACAGATTATTAAAAAAAGTGGTCTTTTAGAATATTTTCATCAAGTTGAACAACTACAAGATGTAGGTGGATTAGAAGACTTAAAGCAATGGATTAAAAAAAGAGGCAATGCTTATAGTGATGAAGCCAAAAAATATGGTCTGAATACACCAAGAGGAATTTTACTTCTAGGTGTTCCGGGTTGCGGTAAATCTTTAACAGCTAAAGCCATAGCTAATGAGTGGAAATTTCCTTTATTGAGATTTGATATGGGAAAAGTTTTTGGTGGTATAGTCGGTGAATCTGAAAGAAATATAAGATATGCTTTAGATGTAGCTAAAACTATTTCTCCTTGTGTATTATGGATTGATGAAATCGAGAAGGGATTAGCCGGTTCTCAAAGCAGTGGTAGATCTGATGGCGGTACTAGTGCTAGAGTATTCGGAACTTTTTTGACTTGGATGCAAGAAAAAAAAGAACCTGTATTTGTTGTTGCGACTGCTAATGATATTAGCGCTCTGCCTCCTGAATTATTAAGAAAAGGAAGATTTGATGAGATTTTCTTTGTTGATTTGCCGTCTTTAAATGAAAGGGAAAATATTTTTAATATTCATTTAAAGAAAAAACAAAGAGATCCTAAAAAAATAGGCTTGAATATTGATGAGTTAGCCAAAAAGAGTGAAGGCTTTTCAGGCGCAGAAATTGAAGAAGTTGTCAATGAAGCCCTATTTTTAGCATATGCAAATAGTCAAAAAGATTTAATCCAGGAAAATATCTTAAAATGTATAGAAGAAACAACACCATTGTCTAGAACTATGGCGGAAAAGATTTCTGATTTAAGACAGTGGGCTCAAAAAAGAGCAAGACTTGCTAGTAAAGAAAAACCAGAAAAAGTTAAAGAACTTGAAGATGATATTCCAAGACTTAGACAGGAGAATTCAAATCCGTTTATGAGAAGGAAGTAAATTATGGAGTACATAATAGATAAAAAAATTATTATTAAAAAAGAAAATAAATTTGATTTAGGATACAAAATATTTTCATTTATTGATGATAATAAAGTTATTACTAATAAAGGAAAAATAAAAAAAAACTATTTAAACTCAAATGAAAAAAAAAATGATATTTCTAATACCCCTAAGACCTTAGTAGAAATATTAGAAATGCCAATTGATAAGATAATTATAATATCAAAAAAATACGAAGAAAATATTGAGTTAATTAAGTCAGCTCGGAAAAAGAATATTGAAGTGTCACTTATAGTAGATTACGAGAGTTATAGTAAAGATTTATATAATCAGTCTATTAGCTTCAACTTTGATGTTTATACTAGTGATAGTATCGAACAAAGCAATATATATATTGATTTAAATAGTAATTGGTTTGGGATTAGTAAAGTTAGAAGAAATGAATATCTAATGAATTCAACATATATCGAAAAAATACATATTGAATTAGATTCTTTATATAAAATGCTTAAATTACCAAATACTGTTGATTATGAAGAGATAAAAGATAAATACTATTTAGATAATTGTAATATGTTTAAACTTAATATTAGAGATGAATGTAAGGTTTCGAGACAAATTCAAACAGTTAATATGGATGATTTTATTAATGAAAGATTTGATTACAGTATATTAGAACAAACCAATCAATCGGTAGGTTTTGTAAAAACTACTGTTTATGAAATAATTTTAATTCCTCCTAAATTAAGTGATATTGAAATAAATAAATCAATCTATAGTAATTGTATTAAATTACTTGAAGAATTTAGAGAAATTAGATATGAATATAATATTGAAGAATTATGTAGTGCGCTAGAAAACTTACAAATTAATTATGAGACTTTTTCTGATGCTAAAAATTTTTATTTAGATGTTTATAATAAATTAATGAAAATGATAACGAATTGTGACTATAAGGAGTATTATATATTTTTAAATAATTCTATCAAACAAGTAGAATATTATTGCAACAACATAGTTGATCATTTTATGACTATTTTTGATAATATTTGGGAGTCAATCTATGAAAGAAAAATTAATGTTTTTGATGAAGAAATTTTAACGAAAAATGAGTTAATTTCAAAAACTAAGAAGTCGATAGAAGCAGGCAAAGAGATTTTGAAATATATAAATCGGATTAAAAGTTTGGAAGAAGAATTGAATCAAGTTAAGCAATTAAAGAAAGATGCAGAGTTAGAAAAAAGTAAAATATTTGAAGAAGAAAGAGAAAAATATATTAAAAGCTTAGAGAAGAAAATTGAAAACCAAGAATATGAAAAAGACAAGACTGTTTTTTTTGGGATGAGCAAAACGGATAAAAACGAAGCATTTGAAATAATTGAAAACAATATTGAAAAATATGCTAGATTTTTCAATATGACTAAAGACATATTAAAAAAATTCTTTTATGAAAATATTCCTACTAACTTTATTATATATGGAAATAGAATTAAAGAATTAGCTATATCATGTTATGATGAACTAGAAGAGGCGAAAAAAATTGCAAGCGAATTTGGTTGTAAAATTGTGGTAAGGAGATAATATGAGTTGCACAACAAGAAAAATAATTTTTGAAGTAGTTAATATCGATTTGAAAGTAATTTCAAAAGAAAAAATAACTGAATGTTTGAAAAAACTTGAGTTATGTTTCAATCAACTAATGGATAAGTTAACAATTGTTTTAAAAAATATAAAAATATATGCCTACAAAAACACTTTAATTGTCCATGATGAATATATGGTTTCTCATGATTTGGAAAATATATTGAAGGCTTTTAATTTAAATGTAAAACAGTTACAAGGGGTAAAAGGCAATGCATATGCAATCAATTCAGAAGTATTTGAATTGTTAAACTTTTTTAAGGGAGAAAAAATATTTGATTACGAAAATCCAAAAAATGATATAATAAACCAACTTAATTTCGAGTCTAAGTTTAAAGATTTGCAAGTTAAAAATATTATTAATAACATAAAAGAAAAAGGTTTTATTACCGTAGAAGGTAAACAAAAAATAACTGAGGAATACTTTGATAACGATTTAAGATCTACTACTAAAGGAGAAATTATTTCGGATAGAAAAGCAATTGAAGACAAAACTAATGATTTTATGAATCAAGTAAAAAATGAAATTTTAGCATCTAATGAAAGCCTATTTCATGGAACGAAACAAATAATTGTCTCTAGAGCTAAAAGTATGGGGTATACTGTCGGAGAGGTTAAAAAGAAGGATAAAGTTGAATTAGTTTTGGTGAGGATTGATTAATATGAATAAAGAAAAAAAAATAATAATTAATATTGACAAAAACGGAAATGTAGAAGCAGAAACTTTTGGAATTCAAGGAACTGCATGTATGGCTGAAATAGATAAATTAATGAAAGACTTAGCATTGGTTTCTGAAAGCACAAAAAAACCAGAATATTTTAAAACAAAAGTAGATATTAAAACAACTGTTAAAATAGGTGTAAAATGATTAATTACTATGAAACAGCAATTCTAGAAAATGAACATTTATATGGACCTGGAAAAAGATTGATAATATGGGTTCAGGGGTGCAGTTTAAGATGTGATGGCTGTGTAAATGAACATTTATGGTCTTTTGACATTAGAAAAAACATTGCAGTTGGTGCTTTAATGGAAATGTTAGATGATAGTATTGAAGGGATCACTTTGCATGGAGGCGAACCACTAGATCAAAGTGAAGAATTGTTTGAACTTTGTAAAAGAGCAAAAAAATATAATAAAACAATTATACTTTTTACAGGATATAAAAAAGTTGAATTAGAAGCTGTTAAATTGAAATTATGGAATTTAGCTGATATTGTAGTATGTGGTAGATTTGAAAAAGAAAAAGTACGATATAATTTACAATTTAAAGGTTCAACTAATCAAAGAGTGATTACTCATAAAGGCCAATATAAAAAATATCGTTGTCATAATGGTAAACAAGTTGCTTTGCTTGATGTTGAAAAGAATGGTGCTATATCAGTTAAAGGTTTTTTAACAGAAGATATAAAAAAAATATATAACGGTTTAGTTGTAATGTAAACATTTGATATTAATTCAGTAATAAAATAAATATTTAGTGAGTAAAAGAGGGAATATGAAAGAATCTAAAAAATTTTTGGAAGAACTTTTTTTCAAAATAGAAAATGATTATAGAAATGATAATACTGATTTTATTGATAAAATTTCAACTTTGATTTTTGGATTAATAAAAGTATATTTATTGTATAAACCTTTGAATTATAATTTAAGTTATGATCAATTTAAAAAAGAATTGGATGCTTTTTACAAATCTAATAACAATAAAAAGGTGATTAATAATATTCTTGATTTGAAAGAGCAGTATTCAGGTAGTAATCATAGTTATTCAATTAATAAAACAAATGATTGGAAACAAATTTTTTATCCTGTTAATATATTAATAGCTGATATTCAAGAAAAAGTAAATGAGCAGATATCAATAAAATTTGATGAGACGCGATTGAAAAATCCAGCAATTAAACAGTTTGATGATTTATCTATTGAAAGATATAAAGAACAGCAACATAAAAAAATACCTTTAAAAAATAATGAACTTTATATCGATTCTCAATACTATTTAAGCAATGAAGTTTTAGTAATTGAAAATTTTAAATACAACAAAAAAATACAAGATGATTGGATATTAAAATCTATTTATAATTTGTTAATTAGAAATTCTATAGTTAAAAAAAGTGATTATTTAGAAAATCAAAACCTCTCTATATCACAATATAAATTAATATATATATTTCAAATAATGAGTTTGCTTTTTTTAATAAGTTGTAAAAAGGAAGAAGAAAAAGTATTTTGTTGTTGCGAAGAATTTAGTGATTTATTAAAAAAAGCAGTATTTGATTTAGAAATGTATTATGAAAAATTTAATAGTCTTAGTAGAAAACCTAATGATTCGCCATTTAATAAAATTAGATATGTGTTTAAAGGCAGTTTTGAAGGTCCGAGATTGCATTTCACTAATAGCGATTTGACTTATAGAGTCGAGAAATCTGCTCAAGTAAATGATAAATTCAAAAACTTATATATTCTTACTTCTAGTAATGTTAGTATTCATGTGACAGAAGATAATAAAATGAATTGGGATTTTTTTGCAAAAACTTATTTTGGAGTAAATGTACTTAAAATTGGCCAAATTGACATGATAACTGAATGCTGTGAATATCATCATAATAATGAAATTCCTTGTTGTATCTTACCGACAGGATATGGGAAATCGATGATATATCAACTTATATCATTTATAATTCCAAAAATTTCTTTTGTGATAGTAGCAACAGATATACTAGTTGAAGACCAATTATATAATTTAAATAAAGAAAATAAAAATTTCATGGCTAGTGATATTTTTTCTCTTTATGATATACAATATTATAGTAATGATGTAAATGATGATGCGAAGTATGAAGTTGCGCACTGCTTTAGCAGAGCTCTTCTTGTATACACTGTTCCTATACAATTTTATGTAAAAGACAGTATTGAATTACTAAATTCTTGTATTGCTAATAATCATTTTAACTTATTAACTATAGATGAAATACATCAAGCTTCTTTATGGTCACATAAGTATGATGTAGATTATTTAGTTTTGTGTTATTGTATTAATAATATGACAAGCAATATTAAAATGTTATTTACGACAGCGACAGCTACCAACAGAGTTAAAAATGATTTGAACCAAAAATATAGTAAATATACAATTAGATATTTGAAAGCAGAGAGATTAAAAAGACAATCAATTACTCATAAGGTAATTGAGGCTAATGATTTTGATGAAATTGTAGATGATATTGTATTAAGATTTGATGAAAATTTTAATCAGGGAACCGCGTTTGATCTTGGTGAAGGCGGTTTGGTTTTAATAATTAACAACGATATAGATGTATTAGAAAAAATTTATAGGAATTTTTGTAAACATAAGAAATACTCTTTGTTGTGTGATTTATACAATGGAAGCAATATAGATGCATATGAAAGATTTAGAGTAGGCAATACACAAATTTTGTTTGCTACAGATGATTTTAGTATTGGAATTAATATACCTGAAATAAAGGTGGTTATAACAATTTGTGAGCCTATGTCTAAAGAATGGTACTATCAGGAAACAGGCAGAGTTAGTAGAAATGATAGCGACGGTTATTCGGTAATTTATTTGTTAAAAGATCAAAATAAAAAAGCAATACTATTAGAAAGAAGAGAAACTGAAAAAATCTTTGATAATTACTTTTTAAACAAAAGCAAAATTGCATTTCCTAATCTTAGAAAACTATTTGAAGTTTTTCTTGATGTAGAGACCGAAAAAGAAAATATTAAGAAATTGGTCGAAGGCATAGATGAGAAAAGGGGAAAAGATAGTTCTTTAAAAATTGCGTTTGATAAAAACAATAAAAACTTTTACAATAATGCCTTTCACATAGCTTTTATCATGGATTTAATTAAATTTTGGAGGGAAATCAAAGGTAAAGAAGATAAAAGAACATATCAAGTAGAACTTAATGATAGCCCGAAGAATTATTTAAAAACAATAAAAAAATCTAAAGAGTTTATTAACGAGTATTCGGTTAATGATAGAATAACTAAAATGTTTTTTAATAACGTTGAGTTAGTTACAAATGAAGTAGAAATTTTTTGTGAATTTTCTAAATGGTATTTTTCAACCATTGTGTATCAAAATTTTGAAAATATTACAAATATTTTAAATATGTTTCACAATAAAATTGGTGATGGATATTCCGATGTTATTGAAGAAGAATTAGAATATGTTTTCTTATCAAAAGAAACAATTGATATTTTACAGCAGGGGCAAGGAAACTATAAAAAAAATAATTATTCGGTTATAGAAAAAATTATTGATATTGATGATTCGATTCAAAAAATGCTAATGAATAAAGCCTCTGAAGAAGAAGGAAATAGAATATTTAATATGTTAATTAAAAACAGCGGATTTATGAATTTGAGGAATGAATTAAAACATAAAAACCTTGTTGAGGGATTATTAAGTGATCGATTTGATTTATTATATGTTAAGATATTAGCTTTTTATGAACTTAAAGAAGGTGATATTGGAAATAGAATGTATCAGATCTTAGGAGAGTTAAATAATTATGATTTTTATGAATTCTTTCAGAGTGTTGAACAAAGAATAAGTAATGTTAAAAAAATTTTAAACAGTAATATAGAATACGTATTGAAAATGTATGAAAAATATGGCTATAATGAATTAATTAAAAAGAAATATATAGAGGAACACGACCAATGTTATTATATGGTTACAATGCTTGAATTAATAGAGGAATATAGGATGGAATAAATATGAATGAAATACAAAATAAAGTTAATACTTTTAATAAGAATCTTGATAATTTAAATGTTAGTGTTGATGAATTAAGAAAACTAATAAATAATATAGATATTAAATCAAAAGAAAAAATTGTAGAGATTTAAATAATATGCATTTAAAAATAGATAAAAAATTTGAATCTTTAAACGAAAAATTTAAACAGGTTGAAAACGGATTATCGGGACTACATAGTACAATAATAACGTCAATAGTTATTCTTGGA
>Ga0334884_1000458_pt1 | contig 75395 bp, 99 predicted proteins | sample GraSluR1_MG_7_FD_207215 | JGI IMG/M metagenome (GOLD analysis project Ga0334884, IMG submission 207215) | Sludge microbial communities from methane-producing bioreactor in Wageningen University, Netherlands - Granular Sludge_12_05 R1 | ecosystem: Engineered > Bioreactor > Anaerobic >... | reverse complement strand
ACTCTAAGATTGAAGAAAAACTAGCAGCTGGAGTTGATATTATCAATATCAGTGCTGGAAAAGATACAGTGGATGCGGTGAAGCATTTTCGTAAAATGTATCCTGAGCTTCCAATCATCGCAACTGGAGGTCCGGATGAAGAGACTATTGAAGCCACGATTGATGCAGGAGCGAACGCGATTACTTATACACCGCCATCTAATGGCGTTCTGTTTAGTAAGAAAATGGAAAAATATCGAAAAATGGAATATGACGAGGGTCATCAATAGAAAAAACCACCGAGAATCGGAATTGATTTTCGGTGGTTTTTTCATGCGCTTCTTCTTACGTTTTAGGTTCAGTTAAGCTCTATTTGAGATACTTTTATGAACCTAAGAAGTAAATGCCTAATAAATCGGTACCTATAAAATATTTCCACCTTCATCTATACTTGAGCTATCAAGTGAAACGGAGGTGTTTTTTTGAAAAACATAAATGATATCGTTCCTATTCAACTTCACGATCAATCGAGAACGGCTCGTGATCAGAGAAAAAACAGTACCGCAAAAATTGCCCTGCGTATCCGTCAGAAGGATGGTTCTGAAGTTTTGATCTATAATGGCGTAAACAGCTATATCCTCTCGGCGATCCTTAAGGAGTTGGGATAAGATGTTTCTCGATTTTACCAAAGTAGAAAAAATCTTTCTCGTAACTGGTAAGACAGATCTTCGCAAAGGAATTGACGGACTTGCTAGGATTATCCAACAAGACTATGAGCTGGATGTTTACGAAGATGCCATCTTTCTTTTTTGCGGCAATCGCTGTGATCGATTTAAATTGCTCTACTGGCATAACGATGGCTTTTTTCTGGGATACAAACGAATTGAAAACGGTCGACTGCAATGGCCGAGAAAAAAGGAAGAAGTTCGCCAACTGTCTGTGCAACAGATTCACTGGCTACTTGAGGGATTAAGTATTCACCAACCCAAAGCAATCAAGGCTGGGACAAAAGGATTCTTTTAAACAGAGTGAAATCGTTGATTTTATGCGGTTTTCTCTGTTTTTTGATGCGTCTAAATGGTATAATAATAACAGTAGTAACAATGAAAATGGTGGTGAATTTCTTGTCCTTACAAACAAATTCTTCTTCTAACAATAACGTCGAAGTAGATGTGAATATCCTACTTCAACTCCTTGAATCTCAGACAGAAACAATCAAAGAACTCCAGCATGCGAATCAAGCATTGAACCAAGAGGTTCATCTTCTCAATGAGAAATTGAGCTATTTTACGGATCGTTTTTTTGGTCGTTCCAAAGAAACACTGGATTCACAAGTGACTGGTCAGTTAAACCTATTTTCTGATGAGGTTGAAGATAGTAAGGCCGTTCCCCAAACAGAAGAAGGACAAGAAACAATGGTAAAAGGACACAAAAGAAAAATCGGTCAAAAAGCGGCGAAGATCGCCTATCTTCCCTTAAAAGAAAGACACCATGAATTGTCAACTGAGCAACGAATCTGTGACCAATGCGGCACTCAAATGACCGACATTGGCACAACCAAGATTCGCGAAGAGGTGCTTTTCCATCAAGCCATGTTAGATCGGCTCGTTCATTACCAACATACGTATTGTTGCAAAGAATGCGAAAAGGCAGATGTTTCTTCCTATAAAAAAGCTCCTGTTCCAAGACCTGTCGTTTCCAATAGTTTAGGGTCAAACAGCGTGATTGCCGAAACCATCCGATTGAAGTTTGGTCAAAAAGTACCTGCCAATCGGCAGGAAAGTTATTGGCAAGAAACATTGGGTCTGGATATTTCCCGAGATAACATCACCAACTGGCATATCAAAGTTTGTCATAACGCCTTAGACAGTTTAGCCCAACGATTAAAAAGTCATTTAACCCAAGAGGAAATCCTTCACGCCGATGAAACCACGTATCGGGTCATTGAGAAGGGCAAGAAAGACACGCATTACTGGCTATTCAGCACAGGAAAGCATAGTACACATCCAATCGTATATTACCATCACGCAGTATCGCGAGCTGGCGAAGTGCCAAAGCAATTTCTAGCAGATTTCAACGGGTATCTGCATTGTGATGGTTACGCAGGCTATAACGCGGTGGAAAATGTCACACTCGTTTATTGTTTGGCTCATGCACGTCGGAAGTTTTTTGAAGCTCTTCCAAAGAACAATAAAAACGAGGAAACGCCTGCTTGGATCGCTGTCAAAATGATCGATATCTGGTTCCAATTGGAACGAGAGTGGGTCGACTTATCCGTTGAAGATCGGCAGAAAAAACGCCGGGATTATTTAACCCCTCTATTCATCAATTTCTATGAATGGCTGGGCTCCTTTACAGCAGTTCCAAAATCCAAACTAGATACAGCGGTCAAGTATGCGCTAAAGTTGCGTGGAGGATTTGAGCGGATTTTTGAGGATGGACGCTTGGAACTTAGTAATAACTTAGCAGAGCGCCAGATAAAAGAGCTGGTAATCGGTCGCAAGAATTCTATGCATTCGTGCAGTTTGGAAGGTGCTCGAACTTCGGGAATCATTCTAAGCGTGTATCGAACAGCTGAAGTAAATGGGCTGAATCCAGTGAGCTATTTGGAATTTCTATTTGATCGCATTCCTAATCTAGCGCATGTTTCTAATGAAGCGTTGGATGAGCTTTTGCCTTGGCAGCCTCTCGCACAAGCAACGTGCGCCAAACAGTACGCAAAAACAACCAAATAACTTAAGTCCATTATAGGGCTTAGGTTATTTGGTGTGTAGGTACTTGGTGATTGGGCATTTACCCTAAGAATAAGGGGGAAGTATTATCAAACGAGTAATTAATAATCTTGGAATCCTTGCACTTATTTTGGGCGGTGCATTCATTTATTTGAGTAATACGGAGAATTCACCTGCAAATAGTCAAACCACCGATTCATCAACAGCAGAAATTTTGATGGCAGATACCGATCTATCGACTAATCAATTGCTTGATGTGCCTTTAGAGGATCAATATGGTGGGGAGGTTGCGATGGAAAATGGCTGCGAGATTACAGCATTATCCATGCTACTAAACTATTACGGATATGGGCCAGATAAAAATGAACTAGTCGACCTGCTTGATTTTGTTCCACTTTATGAAGATGCAGAAAAAAGGATTCACGGGAATCCCCATGACGGTTTTGTGGGTAACATCTATGAAGGCTACGAGGCAATGGGCGTCGCTGTAGAACCGATCGCTGAAGTGGCTAATGAAGTTGTGCAAGATAATCAAAAGGTTGTGGCTAATAATGACACATCATTTGATGACCTTGTCAGAGTTATTCAGACTGGCACACCTGTCTGGGTAATTACGACGGTTGATTTTCAAGTACCAACGGAGGATGATTTTCGAACATGGCAAACGACCAGTGGTGAAATAGAGGTATCACCTTTATGTCATGCCGTCATCATCACAGGTGTTGACGAGGAGAATGTTTATGTTAATGATCCCTATGGCTATAAAAATCGAGTAGTAGATCGTACTGATTTTGAAGAGATTTATCAGCTGATGGGCAGTGAATCCTTGTATTTGGAGGACAAATAAAAAGACATGGAATTTTTCCTCATGTCTTTTTCAAATCTGTTTCAAAAGTTCATTTACGCGAAAATATGCTGGAACGTTGGTAATAATTGATCGAATGAGGTAAGCTCGATGTCTTGAATTTGAGACGTTCCTTTTGGTAATTGGCGATTACGATGATTCAGCCAGAGAGATTGCCAGCCGGCACGCTTTGAGCCAATTACATCATTGTTAAAATTATCGCCGACATATAATGAGTTTTCAGGGTTTAAGGAAAATTGTTTTTTTCCTAACTCAAAAATTTCTACATCCGGTTTTTCATAACCTGTAGCTTGCGAAATGATGATATTGTCCTCACTGACCCAATTTAATAGCCCTAGCTGCAGGATTTTCTTATATTGATGGTCTGTTGGTCCATTCGTGATGATGCTAACTGGAACTTTTTTAGATTTCAGAAAATCAAGGGTCTTTTCAACTTCCTGATGCATGGTGATAGCATCAAGCTCAGCTTCGTAGACCTCTTGGAAAGTCAACGCTTCCTCATCCGTAATATGGGGATAATCCAAATCTTTCAGTGATTGACTGATTCGGTGAGAACGCATATATTCTAAGGTCCATTCTTGAGTAATGACCTTATTAAAGTTTGCGTCACTATGAACACGGAAGCGGGTGTAAAGAGGGAGCATATCTTCCTCGCTTACTAGTGGAAATAATTTCTGGACTGCTTTACGGAATGGTTCTTGTTGATCGTAAATAGTATCATCGATATCAAATACGACAGTTTCAATCAAAATCGACACGCCTTTCATTTTCAGCAAATTTTCAAATTATTACAGTTGCTATTTTAGTACAAAAAATCACACAAAAAAAGAGTAAAATCGTTGATTAGAAAAGGTTTTTACTACTAAAAAAGACAAACCGCTGTCTATCAATTTTCAGTATTTGGAACTAAAAAAAGATTTCTTTTTGAATTCTAATCTATTATGATTAGAGTAAAGAATTTGGATAGGTGGAGAAAAAATGATGCGAAGAAAAAAAAGACAAGTTACAGATTTAGAATCAATCAAAAACTTAGTCGAAAAATCACAGGTTGTAAGAATTGCCTTGAACGGTGAGGATTATCCTTATGTTGTTCCAGTGAACTTTGGGTATGAATGGAACGAGGAGAAATTAACGCTTTATGTTCACGGTGCGAATGAAGGTAAGAAAGTCTCCATGATCAAAAACGATCCTAAAGTAGCAGTAGAAATGGATGGCAACCACAAATTAGTTGAAGGAACAAGAAACGCCGCATCCTATTCCTATGCGTATCAAAGCTTGATTGGCTTTGGAAAGGCTGAGCTTTTAGATGATTTAGAGGAAAGAAGGAAAGCCTTGCATTTATTGATGGATCATGCGGCAAAAGGGGCTGAGTTTGATGAAATTCCAGAAGGTATGCTGAAGCGTACAGGAATCATTAAAATTACCTTGGACTCTTATACGATGAAAGAAAATATCCATCCTGACGATAAATAAAAAGATTGCAAACCGCATTAAAAACGGTTTGCAATCTTTTTTTACTTACGGATCTTTTTCAAACGATATTCTTCAAAGTGAGCGGCATCTCCGCGACTTTGAACATGTGCGTAAATTCCCATTAAGACCGCACCAATCGTATTGGTCAAGAGATCTCCCATCGTGTCCATCAGTGCCTCACGTCCGACTAATAGTTTCCCGGCAGAAGTTGCATATCGTTGAAGATTCATATCCGCAACGGTATCGCAAAGAAATTCCCAGAACTCCCAGAAAACGCCGCAAAGACCTGCAAAGGCGAAACCAAATAACAAGAATAGCCAAGGTGATGTTTTGCTGATATCAGCATCCTTCATGAAATATCCGATCAAGCCATAGCCAAGCGCCGTCAAGACCATTGGACTCACGGTATGCAGGATCTTATCCCAGAAGGAAATGATCGAGATCATGTGCAGAGAAGTTCCTAAAAAGACAGAAATCACTAAGAAGAACCAATAAAAATAAATAATTTTTTCAGGTAAAACGATTTTGAATAATTTCGTAATGATTTCTGGCAAGAAAATCAAAGCAATCCCAGCTAAACACTCGATTACGAAAATCACTCCTTGTTTAGTAGAGTATTTACCAATCACAAATTCGTAAATATTGTAGAGCAAACAGATTGCTCCAAAAATCAAAAGAGCCAAACGGTATTTTTTATAATTCATGGAACTCACTACCTTCTATAAAAGATTGGATTTGCTCTAACAACACTTTTTCAGTGCTAACGATTGTGCCGTTTAATTTGATTAATCCAACGGTATAAAGATTTAAGTAATGAAATTGATTTTCTGCAGGTGTTTGCAACGCCTCTAACTTCTTTCGATTATCCGCGCCTTGTTGACGAGAATCTGTATACAATCCAATAACAGGAATGCCTTTCGCGTAAGCGACACCGATTTCGGAAGCTACGCCTGCATCAATGGTCAATCCATCTAACAACGCCACCATCAAATCACTTTTCAAAACCTCTTCGGTATCGGCAAGAGCGATCATCTTACTGTCAGCATAAGCTGATTTATCATTAATTCCTTCATTTTCCTGTGGTAAATAAACGGTGAGCGTTGAATCAATTTCTCGAATTTTTCCAACTAAATAGTTGTTATAAAGTAAGTCACTTTGTGCAAATAGCGGTGCAGCAAAATAAATGTGTTTAGAAGTAGTCACTGAAATAAGCCTCCATATCTGGGATTGTTGTTTCTAATAATTCAATTGCTTTTTTGTCGGCCTCAAGCCGCTCAATTCGTGCGAGATACGCAGCACGCCGATAATTCATCAGCATGCAGGTCAAGGTTTGAATATTCAATGCAATTCGTCTTCCCTGAGGCTGATCGGAAATAGTTAACTCACCTGCGTCATTCCAGCTAAGGGCGAAAATGCCATTGTTCCATTCAGCAACGGGGTCCTCCACCTCAAAATAGAAGGGTTCGACTAATTTTTCAAATGGGTATTCCAATAAGAACTCTTTTACATCAACGATCCGCGCCATAAAGAAAGGAGCAATTGTCTCGGTGATTTCGCTGTCATCCAATAAGAAGGAGAGGGGTTCATTTTTAAAAATATCGCCCTTGACCCAATAAACCATCGAAAAATGCGCGCTAATAAAATTCCATAAGCCATTGCGTGCTTCTTGATTTAAGTAGAACATTTCCTTAATATGGAAAACCTCGTCAGAAATCCAATAAAACAACACACCAGTCGGTTTTTTATCAGCGTTATAGTAAATCGCGGCGATACGTTCTTCTTCATTTTCAAATCGCCAATACTCTTCCCAATTCAATTCCTTTCGAATCATCGCCCCGTGATTATTTAACGCAAATTCATGATAGACTTGATAAACATCAGGATCATCGACTTCCTTACGCTCGACGATTCCTGGCAGGTCAACTTGTTTTGGCAGCTGGGTGTCTTTGATTTTAAAGCTAAGCTTGTCAGACATAATTTCCCAACCCTTACGGCGATAATATGGGATGTTGTAAGGATACAAGTAGGAAATCCATTGTTGATCCTCACGCATTTGGACTAAAGCCTTTTTGATTAAATCCTTCATCAAGCCATGATTGGCATATTCGGGATAGGTTCCAACACCAGTAACGCCGCCCATTTGGAAAAGCTTCCCGTGAATATTTACTTCACAAGGATAAATAGCTATCTGGGAAATCAAATTATCACCATGGAACCAGCCAAAAACTTTCGATTGTTCTAAGACCGGCTTTTTCGCCCGCACCATTTCTCTTTTATTCTCGTATCCGCTATTTTCAATATCACTTTCTGTCACTTGAAAGACATAACTAAGCAGCTCATCATATTGCGCTAAGTGTTCCTCACCTACAGGCTTTAAGACGAGCTGTTCCTTAAAGTCACTATCCATACGTTCATCTCCTAAAAATAGTATTATATGAGTTATTCCACTAAACTGATTAAAAAGCTAGTAGAATTCAGCCTCAAATTAATCTATATTCTAAGTATAGCAAAACAAGCATGATATTTCTCTTACTGACTTTTAGAAATAGGGGAAAAGACTTTTTTTCTATTCCGATCGTTGGTATAATTGACAGTGCTGATTAAAAGAAATGAGGAACATTGATGAATATAGAAGAAATGAAGAAACGCCAGCAGATGATTCGAAATTTTTCGATCATCGCGCATATTGATCATGGGAAGTCGACATTGGCTGACCGAATCTTAGAACAAACGAATACTGTAAGTTCCCGTGAAATGCAGGAGCAATTGCTAGACTCAATGGATCTTGAACGTGAACGTGGAATTACAATCAAATTGAATGCGGTTGAGTTGCATTATACTGCTAATGATGGTCAAAATTATATTTTCCATTTGATTGACACGCCAGGACACGTCGATTTTACCTATGAAGTATCCAGGAGCTTAGCCGCCTGTGAAGGTGCAGTTTTAGTTGTTGATGCGGCTCAGGGAATTGAAGCCCAGACACTAGCGAATGTTTATTTAGCGTTAGACAACGATTTGGAAATCTTGCCAGTCATTAACAAAATCGATTTACCAGCTGCTGATCCAGAGCGAGTTCGTAAGGAAATCGAAGATGTGATTGGAATTGATGCGGAAGATGCGGTTCTTGCTAGTGCCAAAACGGGCATCGGGATTAGCGAGATTCTAGAGCAAATCGTAACGAATGTTCCTGCACCAAGTGGTGATTTAGATGCGCCATTAAAAGCGTTGATTTTTGATTCCGTTTATGACAGCTATCGTGGCGTTGTCTTAAACGTTCGTATTACGGATGGCATTGTCCGTCCCGGAGATAAGATTCAATTGATGAGTAACGGCAAAACCTTCGATGTAACAGAAGTTGGAGTTTTTTCACCGAAAGCTGTTCAACGAGATTATTTGATGGTAGGAGACGTCGGCTACATTACTGCCAGCATTAAGTCTGTCCAAGATACGCGCGTTGGGGATACCGTGACACTTGCGAATAATCCAGCAGCAGAAGCCTTGGCTGGCTATCGTAAAATGAATCCGATGGTGTTCTGTGGTCTCTATCCGATTGATACCTCTCGTTATAATGATTTGCGAGAAGCGTTAGAAAAATTGCAATTAAATGATGCGGCGTTACAATTCGAACCAGAAACCTCACAAGCTTTAGGCTTTGGTTTCCGTTGCGGCTTCTTAGGACTGCTACACATGGATGTAGTTCAAGAACGCCTGGAGCGTGAATTTAATCTTGAATTGATCACCACGGCACCATCCGTTATTTACCATGTAAACTTGACTGACGGCACGCAGTTGATCGTGGATAATCCTTCAGATTTTCCTGATCCATCAAAAATTCAAAACGTAGAAGAACCTTTCGTGAAAGCTAATATTATGGTACCAAATGATTATGTCGGTGCTGTTATGGAGCTTTCTCAGCGCAAACGTGGCGAGTTTATTACTATGGATTATCTAGATGATTATCGCGTGAATGTTGTTTACAATATTCCATTGTCGGAAATTGTCTTTGACTTCTTTGATAAATTAAAATCAAGTACAAAAGGGTATGCCTCATTGGATTACGAAATGGCTGATTATCGCGAAAGCCGCTTAGTCAAAATGGACATTCTATTGAATGCTGAAAAAGTCGATGCCTTAAGCTTTATCGTTCACCGCGAGTTCGCACAAGAACGAGGCCGTGCAATCGTTGATAAATTGAAGACCTTAATCCCACGTCAGCAGTTTGAAGTACCGATCCAAGCAACTATTGGTACCAAAATCGTTGCCCGTACAGATATCAAAGCTTTACGTAAAAATGTATTGGCTAAATGTTACGGCGGGGATGTTTCTCGAAAACGGAAATTGTTAGAGAAACAAAAAGAAGGGAAGAAACGGATGAAACAGATTGGCTCCGTTGAAGTTCCTCAGGAGGCATTCATGGCCGTTCTGAAAATGGATGAGGATGAACCTAAGAAGAAATAAGGGTTTGTTTGAAAATATCCGCTATGAATGATTGTGATTTTCATAAATATTCGCCCAATGTTCGCCCGATGTTTTATTTGGGCGAACATTTTTAATGAAAAAGAGCGAATTTAGTCCATTGAACGGCGAAGGCGTTCGGCGAAAATATCAACAGCTTCAGTTCTCATTTTCTTAGTGACATGTACATATTTATCCATAGTAGTAGAAATCCTCGAATGGCCGAGTCGTTCTTGAACAATTTTCGGTTTCACTCCATCTTCTAAAAGCATTGTTGCATGCGTGTGTCTCAAAGAATGGAAGTTAAAGTTAATACCTAAATTTTTCTTGATTTTACTTGCTGACCATTTTATTGAATTTGGTGTGACAGGCTGTCCGTTTTCTTTAGTACATACAAATGAACTTTCATAATAAAACTTTCCATATCTCATTCTGTTTTCTAATTGTCTTTTTTTATGGCTTTTTAACTCTTCAAGCAGCATGTCATCAATACTGATGGTTCGATAACTAGCCTGCGTTTTGGGTGTTCCTATTTGTATCCCATTCTTGTCTTGTAACATAATTTTAGTGATAGTTAAAGTCTGATCTTCAAATGACACATTGTCCCAGGTCATCCCGCAGACTTCGCCGCGACGCAGCCCTGTGTGGAAAGCAATGACAAGAGGAATGTGAAAAGAATCCGAAATAGGGGTGTTATCTAAAATTTTAAGGTACTGATCCATTGTTATAATTTTCATATCGTCTCTTGACTGTTTTGGTTTAGAAGGGAATGCCGGCATTTCGACATAGTCCATTGGATTGTTATTAATTAGTTGATAAGGGAAGACTGCTCTTCGAAATGCACCTTTTAGGACAGTGAAGATAATCTCTACAGAATGTTTTGAGAGCTGTTTATTAAATCCTTCAGGTAGTTTATTTACAAGCTCCTGCAATTTCGCAGGGCCTATTGATTGGAGTAGGTATTTCCCAATTTCTGGCTTCACGTATTTATCAATTACATTTTTATAGTTTTTTTGCGTATTATACTTAAGTTTCTTCTCAACATAATTTTCGAACCAGTAATCGAAATAATCAGAAACACTAATATCTGTTAAATCCACTTTACCGCCACGTTTATATTCGTTCAGCGCTTCTCGTAGATGTTCTTGTGCCTCAGTTTTTGTATTCCATCCGCCTTTTTGTATACGCTGACGTTTACCGCCAACTTTTGCCATTTCGATGGTATAGTGCCATTTATTACCGATTTTTCTTACATGCCCATTCATAACAAACGCTCCTTTTGTATTCAGATTGGTATTGATGTAAACAAACATATGTTCTTTTTGTTCTTAAAAGAAAAGCCCGAAGGCTTATTCTATTATAGGGAGTAATTCAACTTTTTGTGTTGAGTGTAATTTTGTTTTTGAGCTTGCAAACATGAATTCGTTGGCCAACCGCTTTCTATTTGCTGAATAATGTAAAGAATACTGGAATGTATTTTCTACACATGAATATAGCTCTGAAATTTGAGGGGCTTTATCATAAGTAAGAATCCAGAAAAAATCATCCATACTTAGAATTTTATTTCGCATGATTTCATGTTGATTTTCTTTGTAAAATGATAGATATAGCGATTGTCCTTGAACAAAGTAAGGCGGATCAAAAAACGTAAAAAGCTTTTCTTTAGAATATTGTTTTTTTAGTAAATCCACAAGATCCGCTGCATCCTCATTATATAAATGAATTCTGTTTTTGTTTTCAGCAATACGAATAATTTTATTTATAGAGGTTTCTTTATTGAACCTACAATCAATCTTGTATTTTCCGGATTGACTCTGACCTCCAATGGGCCCTCCGGAAATAATACCGCTCACGTTAGTTCTATTAAGAAAAAAAGTTGAAAACGCACCTAATAAGGATTCTGGATTATTACCATGTTCTAAATAAATTCTTTTTTGGTTGTGCCATTCATCAAGTGTAACAGGTGTTTGTCTTATCAAATCAATGAAATCTTTTGAATAGTTTATACTCATATTCCAAAACGAGTATATTGCCGGATCAAAATCGTTAATAATAACCTCTTTTGCATGATTACCCAAAAGTAGCTCAATAGTAACACCAGATCCACCCGCAAAAGGTTCGCAATAAATTGGTTCGTTAATTCTATTTAGTTCGATAGTTGATTTAACAAATTTCCATAATTGTGTTTTTCCACCAGGATATCGCAATGGAGATTTTGTGTGTGGCATATTTATCACCTCATGTGTAGAGTATCAAAAATAATAGTCTTTGGCCACCTAATTACGAATTAATATTTTCACTAATTTTACCAAAAGTAGATTTGAATTTGCTAACAAAATTAGTAACAGCAGTATCGTTATCGCTAACCCAATACTTCATAAGTATTTCTATAAAGTATCTGTTATCGTTAAACCATTTTTTATATTTCAGACTTGAATCAAATTTGGCGTAAAGTTCAGAGTCAACTCCATCTCTCAAAGCTAAGCGTTTAGACCAGTTATGAGTTGAAATAATAGGGTCATCGAAGAATTCGTGTGTATCTGGAATATCTTTGATGTATTCCCAAAGCATTTTCTCGATGTTTGGATAATCTGGTGATAGGCCAGGCAAAATAAGGATGTTAGAAAGTGGTTCATCTATAGTCAAAGGGAATCCAGTAATCATTTTTTTTAAGACTGACAAATTTTCAGGTTTATTAATATCGGGATCTAATATAGTAATATAGTTTTTGAAATTCTCAATATCAGATACCATGAGATTAATAATATGGGACCATGAAATATTAACATCAAGCATATCGATTGAAGGATTGTATTTTTTAAAATCAAACAACTCTTGTATAAACCATCTGGCGATATTATCCTCAGTAAGAACCTTAACTTTATTATTTTTTGGAATCGCGCCCGTATAAGTATCATTAAGATCATTTACAAAGAATTCCTTTGATGGATTTACTTTCTCATGTATCCCGTTAGATCGTCTAGTTAAGTAAGACACCTTAATTTTAGAATTATTTTTTTCTTTTTGTCGTGCGAGTGTGATGTACTCAAGTAATGAAAGACTATGAGTAGTGAAAACAATCTGAATATTGAGTTCTACAGACTGCTGGTATAAATAATCAAATAGCTTCCTTTGTGCTGCTGGATGCAGGGTAGCATCTAATTCATCAATCAGAAGAATACCTCCATTATAACAATCCGGTTGATCCTCTTTGAGTTGTTTAAAAGAAAGAACAGATAGTATAATTTGTCCCACATTATCTTGTCCGGAAGAATTAGCTGTATCTGAATATTGATCTGATTTAAACCCAGTTTTTAGTTTTGTGATTTCTTGAATACCGATTGATCTAGCTTGTAAATTGTCCCCAAAGTCTAATGATAAAATACTTTTATGAAGAGAAACTAATTCTTCCGCAATTTTGATAGGTATAGTTTTTCGTGAATTTGTTTTAGCTTCACCAACAGGATAAAGTCTAGATAAACCTAAGTAATATGTTGGCCACTTTAATTTACTTTCAGTTTCTCTTATATCAATAATTTTTTGAGGAAGGAGTCTATATCTATCTTTTTGAAATAGCGCCCGAAAGCGAAGTTCTTTTACGAAAATACTACGATCATTTATTTCTGCATTGATGTTTGGGATATCTTCAAATGTAAGAATTGCTTTTTCACCAGTAGTATCATATTCCCGATCTCCAACAATGATATCTGAGAATTCTCCTCTGAAAAGTGAGCCGTTGATATGTGTTGCATCGTCCTTTTTTAATTCACCACAGTTACTTAAAACTGCTAGAATTGTTGATTTTCCAATTCCATTATGTCCGGAAATGCAAGTAATATTTTTCGATAGCTCTATTTTTATACCTTGTTGGAATGCCCTAAAATCATGAACCTCAACACTACTTATCCACATTTGTATATATGCCTCCAATTCAATTCTATTTTTCTTTTTAATTTAATAAATGCAATTACTGACAACAAATTATATTCCCCGAACCGGAATCGAACCGGCGTCGCCAGGCGGGGAGGGCGGAGCTAGTCTTTTTCTCGTAAGACTTTTTCAATGTCTTTTTTAGCTTGCACATAGTAGTTAGCCACTTGCTTGGCAGATTTGTGATCTAAGTCTACTTTTTCCATATAAATGATTGCTACATCGTGAGCAGCTTTTCTAATTTCTTCATCTGACATTTCGATTCACCTTCTTTCTTTTTGGATCTAATCGAACTTGCAGAGTTAGGTGGGGAGGCAGTACTAATTTCTAGGAGCGCGATATCCGGCTCTTTCAGCTTCATCAACTGTTTTAAACAAAGCTGCTGGATTAGTTGTTTTATCATAATATCTGCTCCCTGGAACGTGATATATTCCGTTGTTAGAACCTTTGATTAATCCGTTCCCGTTGGCATCAACGTATTCTGGACCATTTGTTTGAGCAGGAGTAGGAGCAGCTTGTTGTTGAGCACTGGCTTCGCTCTGAGCGGCTTCTGCTTGCTCCTGCGCTTCAATTCGTTGTTGTTCTTCTGCTTGTTTTTGCGCTTCAACTCGCTGCTGCTCTTCTGCGGCTTGTTGTGCTTTTATTTCTGCATTTTTTCGTTCTTCTTCTTTTCGTTGTGCTGCTTCAATTTCGTTTTTAGTTTTACTTGTTCCATCTGAATAATTCAAAGAAACATCATCTTGTACATTGAAAATATAAACATTAAATTTGATATCGTCAGATTTAATTGATTGAGCCATCAAGTGAACTCCACGTGCTAGAAGCTCATCACCACGGAAGACAGGTGTTACTGAGTACCTTACATAGTTATCTTTACTTTTTTCAAGATAGTACTTGATATCCATTTCAAAACGAAGCATCTCTGGATTGTTTAATTGAGCTGTTCCAGTTATAAGGTTTTTCCAGTTATCGTTTTCACCAGAAAGGGCATACCCAATCAAATGAGATCGATTGTAAAGATATCCTTTGTTGATTTTCTTATTATGCCACCCTGTAGGTTTAACATTAGAAATATCTCCACGTTTAGCTGTAGGCATTAACGATTGATTTAACATAGCTTCTGCATTTGTCGCACGGTTGAGTTGATCAAGATCGCCATATTTTTCCCATGCTTTGTTTGCTAACGATAAATCATCGACAGAAAAAGTAGGCTTATTATCATTAACTTCAATCGTTTGAGTTCCACTGTATTCTAAATTTGCAAGAGTAGTGTTATCCTGTTTCATTCGATTATCAAAAGAAACTAGTGCCTGTTTTTGCTTGTTTTTGTCATCTGTTGATTTTTTCTTATCTTCCTTTTCTTTGGACGAGCTTGAAGCAGATTTACTTTTTATCTTATTTGGCTGAGTGCTACTAATAGTTGTTTCTGCTGTCTTATGATCAGATGGTTCTGTTAACATACCACCTGCGATAAAAACTATAAAAGTTCCAAGAATAATGAAAAGCTCAGGTTTCTTTGGAGACTTTTTGAAAAAAGCTCTAATTAATCTTAAAACACCAAAAATAAATCCAAAAAACCCTACAAGTAATAGTAAATTGCCCATCTATATCCTCCATTTAATTCATTTCAACTATCTATCCATACCTCGTGAGATAGTTTCTGGTTAATCATCTAACTAGGACTAGGTTATGAACTAAGGTAAAAGCTTTAAAAAAGCAGTTATAATACTAATAACTATCAACCCTAATCCACAAAAAAATATCAAACGTTCTTTTTTGTTCTCCTTTTTCCATACCCATAGTACCCAAACAATGAGTCCTAAACCATATAAAAAAAGAAGAGTACTGAGTGTTATTCTCATGCTATAATCTTCAAACATTTGAATCTCCCTTAGAAAAAATGACCAAGAAAAAGTCTGTCTGGTTAGAATATTTCTTTAGTTTTCTGTCACCGTGCCATCATAATGAACAATTACACTTTTGGCTGTGTGAGTCATGGTTCCATCATTCGGATCGATTGCTTTAACAAAGTAACCGTCTTCAACTTCACCCATAGGCCCCCATGTCCAGGCGCCACCGTTGTCTCCAAACTGACTCTGAGCGATTTGAACAGCTTGTGCTTCGGATGTGACAACTTTCGGCGCACCGTGACCACCCTGAAATTCAGTTTGTTGCTTGGATTTTTGTCTCTCCGCTTCTAGTTGGTCTTTCTGAGCTTGAGTGATGATATAGCCATTATCATCCATAGCTAACCCGTTTTCGCTTAAAGCCATGCCAAAAGCTTCCCATTCCTTATTTGTCCAGTTAACACGATCGGTTGGTGTTGATTTAAGAGTCCGTTGCTTCATTTCTTCATAGCTTTCTTCGTTTACTGTATTTGAAGAGGAGGTTGAGGCCCCCGTAGAATTTTGAGTGTTTGAATCAGCTGATGATGCAAAATTCAAAGGAGTAAGCTTCAATCCAGCAGAATCAGCATACTTTTGAACAAGGTCCTGTGACAAATCTCCATTGAATTGCATAAGGATCAATTTCTTTTCATTTGCTGCAGTGTAAGAGAAGGCCATTGCCGACTCTTTACCAAGTTCATCATAATAGTCTTTTGTTTTAGTTAGGTCTTTTTCTTTTTCAAACAGAAAAATTCTGCCATTCATGTAGTCGCCTGAATCATCTTTTTGAATACCAAAAATCTTCGCTTCTTTAGCAGACATTGGAGCCATACCGAAATCTTCTTTGTTCATGTATTTAGCCTCATCAACAGTTAATCCATCATCCTTGAACTTTTCCAATATAGAATCCAAACTTATCGCTTCTTTTTTCTGAGTTGAACTACTCGTTGTAAGTTTAGTTCTAGTCGAATCAGTCGTATCAGCCTTCTTATCGCCCGAACATGCTGATAAGAGCAGGGTAGAGCAGAGTAAGAATACAATCGTTAGTTTTTTCATTTTAATCCTCCAGTTCATCTTTCAAAATTATTTTTTCGACTATGGATTTTAATTCTTCCATTTGCCCATTATATTTTTTTGAAAACAGAACAGAGTTAACATCAGCTGCTACATCAGTGAGTCCATTTTTTGGAGGATAACTACCAGGGATACTAAAGTGTATATATCCTGCGTAAAAATTTGTAGCAGGTCTTAGTTGAATAGAAGTAATTCTACTAAATGGAATTATATTTGTACCTTTATGGATATCAAGTCCGCCAGTTTTCTTTATTGTTATTGCTTTATCCTTCAGGCTGATCTCAGTTTTCCCTGCATGTTTGATTAAAATAGTTGAATTTGTCTTTTTTGAATCAGAGTGATAAGTGTCTTTCGTTTTTGACTTTCTTTTTTCAGCCTTCTCAATTTCTTTCCGTGCTTTTTTTGTAGCCTTTTTCTTTTCAACTTTAGCAATTCGCTTTGGATCGTCTTTCCACTCCTGAAAAGAGTCAACACTTTTTTCGGTCACATTCTTAGTGACATCGAAAGTTTTTTTCCCTAATTCCTTCCAATCAACCATATGACCACCTCCAACAAATTATTTTAATAATCAAGGAACGAAACATAACCGCTGGATTCGGATACAGGTTCTATAGTTACTTCAACATTAGCACTTCTTTTTGCATCAAACGCATTTACTATTGTTGCCTCGTATTTAGCAAACCATTTTCCATCCTTTTGAGTCCAATCTTGCAATTTACCGATAGCAATATGAAGTTTACTTCCTTTATAAGGGTATGATTTGTCAAATTGTTGTAATGCCAATTCAGTAAGGATATCCGATTGTTGCGGTGTTGCTTCGTCCGCGAGTTGTGTGATATCACTATTTTTTTGGTTTTCAGCATTTTTACTATCTTCAGTTCTTTTTTGTTCAGCTTCTTTGCTTTTTTCGCTCTTTTGCTTTTCCAAGTTTTTTGACTCAGCTTTTCTTGATTCTTCAGCTTCTTTTTCCTCTAATGCTGAGAGTGCATTGTCATTCATTTTTACTTTTATCTTAGTGCTTTTTGAATCTCCGTCACGTTTTGAATTTATTGTAAGAGTTGTTTCTGGACTGCTTAATTCATAAAGAAGCATGAAATCGCCAGATTTATCAGCTGTTGTTTTATCTCCAACTATTCCCATTCCAATTGATACTTCCGCATTTGGCGAAGTTTTTCCTGATATTTTAACTTCTCCGGTATCATCAGAGATTGCTTCTTTAGGTGTCTCTAAAACTAAATCTGAAATTTTGGCACTACTCTGTTGTTTGGTTTTCTTTTCTTCTACAGGTTTAGAAGTCACTTCTTTAGTCTCGGTTGTTGGAATGAAACCAATTATTATTACTGATAAGGTTATCAACCCAAAAGAGATATTTCTGTTACGTTTATTCGGACTCCTTTTTATGAAATACCAAGCTCCAATACAACCTATAATAAAAACAAGGGTAAACACCGTCTCCATAACTTCCTCCTCATGTATACGAAATCACAAATATAAATTTATATGTAAATCACTGCTTTATTTTTACTACTTTAATTGAATCGCCTGATCCAAAAATAATCTTATAATTCAAAAAACAAAAGCCTTCACCATATTTTTGTTTAAAAAGATCAATTGCCTTTTTTAACGCTTCTACGGTTATTCCCAGCTCGTCAGCGACTTCCCAATACTCTCTACATCCTTTTTGATAAGCCTTGATCAAAAGGGAAGGGTGGACAGTCATCTCAGCCGCTACGAGCCGTGCCCTTCGTTCCTGTTTTCTTGACTCAGGATTTTTATAGTTTGATATGTCACCGACTGAAGTGTAATGATGCGCAATTTCTTCTGCAATCGTACTTTTTAGTTCGGCACTTGATTGATTAGGATTGAGATAAACTATATTGTCGACATACAATCCCTTTTGTTTTTCGGGCATCTTCTTTTCAAATTTATACTGCAAATTTGAAAAAAATGACATTAAAGCTTCATAGTTATACATTTGACAACACCTACCGATATTAAAATGAATTACTGCTTGTGATCTCGATTTTTTATGAAATCTATAAAATTAAGAATATCTTTCATATCTTCTTCTGATGTATCTTCATCGATGTGCGCGGCAACAGTCAACTGTTTTTGACTAAATCTCTCATTACTTTCAGAATCTGAACACTTCCCAATAAGTTCTGATACAGAAACATCAAGAGCATCTGCTAGTTTTTTCACAGTATCAATTTGAGGGGTTTTTCTTTTTCCGTTTTCGTAACGAGAAATCTGTGCAGAACTGACTCCTGATTTAAGAGCTAATTGATTTACTCCATATTTTTTTGCTAATCTCAATTCTTTTAATCGTGAACCAAAGTCCATCCAAATCCCTCTTCTCCATATTTCTATATTTATAATAATGCCAACTGGTAACAAAATCGAATAAAATTTGACTTTTTGGTAATTAAGTGTTGCCAATAGGTAATTTCGGTGTTATAGTATTACCATGAGGTAACGAAAGAGAGGTGAAGCGGTGTGAAAATTGTTTTGAAAAATGGAGTTCTTCAGGAACTAATGGAACAGTATGATTTATCGGTTTATGGTCTAGCTGAAAAACTCGAAGTTGCACCAACTACTATTTATCGAATTATGAATGGGAGTAGAGGTTTAGGGAATGACATGATTGCAAAGTTACTTAATACCTTTGCTTTGTCTGAAGCTGATTTTGACAAGCTTTTTATTTTGCAAACAGAATTGCCAAAAGGTAATAGCAAGGAGGTGATCTAATGACAAAACAAGAAAAAATCGAGTTCATCCTTAAACGTTTAGGCGATCGCTTAACGAAAGCCTACTTAGAAACAAAATCGGATCAGTTCATCAATCAACTGTATGAAGTTGAGAGTCAACAGGATGACCGTCTGATTGAAGACATGATGTTCTACTTCTAATAAACAGTTTATAGCAGTATGACTGCTATGAAAAATGACAATTGAATACAAAAGGAGTGATTAATATGGGAGTTTCTTCGATGGAGAAGCAAGTCGCATCTATTTTTAGACAGGAAGTTGACAAACAGGCTTTGAACCAAAGAGTCATGGCTGATCACCTGAACTTCTCAGCGCAGAATCTAAGTCACATGTTAAATGGTAGACGGACGATGGGATTAGAAAGAGTTGTAGAAATTGCTGATTACTTGCAAAATCCAGAAACAGATTTCGAGGTAGCTGCTGCGATGTTCTATACACCAAAACCATTAAATCGAAAACGTCGAGATGCGCATCCACTTTCAAAAATGGTTGGCCAAGACAAAGAAGAAATTGAAAGAATTGAAGTAGAAAAGAAATATGAAATTTGGGATTTACTATCGATATCTAATGAAGAAATCAGTCACGATGAAAGAACTGAAATAAAACTCTGGTTGTTGGAAGTGGTAGACGAGATTTCATCAGAAATTGCAGTTTTTAACTCAGTTTGCGATCGATACAATTTCAATTCAAGAGCAATCGTCAAGGATGCAGAATCGAGAGAAAGGAATGATTAAATGCTTGTATATACGTTGCCAGAACTTGCTACTGAATATAGAACATCAAAAGAAAATATTTATATTCTTGAGTCACTGGGGCAGATTAAATCAATCCAGTTTAGCTCACAAAAAGTAGTAAGTAAGTTTGAGGCTGAAAGATTTCTAATTGAAAATGCAGGCAAGAAATTCGAAGAAGTAATTGCTGAAGAAAAGAAGCGTAGGAAGTTAGCATCCATTAGTCAAAATGTCGTTGAAATGAAGAAGGAGGCATAGAAATGAGAAATGATTTTGAATACATCACAACAGTTCCAGTCAAAGTAGCAAAACAGAAATCCGAATATAGAGCTGCAAAAGTTTTATTAACAGGAGCTATGCTCGGAACGATCTGTGTCGGTTACTGGCAAATATCATTAACTCTTTTACCCGTCTTACTTGGAGTAAATACGATTGGTAAAAAGGTGATGGGATTATGAAAAGACATAAAAAAAGACTTACTCGCCGGCAAGCAAAAGTAAGTCCCAAATCAATGTTTATCTAGGAGGATTATAACATGTTTGATTACGATATCGCAATGGCGGACCCAGAGTGTCATATTTTTGTGAATGTTCACATACCCAATGATGAAGATAATCCTGAAAATATGGAAGGGTGGGTTGAAGATGAGTAAATCTACACTGGACATGACCAGAACAGAATGGTTGATGGATCGTCAAAAAGGTATTGGTGGTTCTGATGTTGCTACGATTCTAGGATTGAATAAATGGAAAGCTCCATATCAACTATGGCTTGAAAAGACTGGTCAAATTGAAATTGAGGAATCGGACAGTGAACCAGCGTATTGGGGCAATGTACTAGAAGAAGTTGTAGCGAAAGAGTTTACCGAGCGAACTGGAAAAAAAGTTCGAAGACGGAATCAAGTTTTCGAACATCCCTTACATCCATTTCTTCGTGCAAATATTGATCGTGACGTAGTTGGAGAAAATGCGATTTTAGAATGTAAAACTGCAAATGCTTTTTTATCCAAAGAGTGGGATGGTAACGAGATTCCAATGAGTTACCTGTGTCAAATACAACATTATATGAATGTTTTGAATCGTGATTGGGCTTATGTAGCAGTATTAATCGGTGGTCAACGTTTCATTTGGAAGAAGGTCAATCGTGATCAAACCTTGATTGATATGATTACGGAACGATTAGTTGAATTCTGGGAAGTGAATGTTTTAAAAGGAATTGAACCAGCAATAGATGGCAGTGATGCAACTACCGATTTCCTTAAGGAACGATATTCAGAAGAAGGCGAAAATGAGATTACACTTTCAAGTACCTTTGATGAGCTGATTGAGACCAAGAAACAACTTAAGGATGATGAAGCTTTCATAAAAAAGAAAATTCAACAAATCGATAATCAGATTACATCGGAGTTAGGAAAACAAAATGCGGTAGTTGCTATTACTCCTAAATCAATAATTTCGTGGAAGTCATTTAATCGAAAAACGATTAATAAAGATCTTTTAGAAAAGAAGTATCCAGAAGTAGCCAATGATCATTCTATTTATAAAACATCTTGCTATAAAAAATTAGCAGTAAAGGAGATTAACTAACATGGCAACAAATGACACACTCAAGAATCAACTTACTGAACAAAAGACACAAGAAGTTGATGCTCAGTCACTGGGTTTTAAGTCTTTGATGGCTACACCGACAATGAAGAAGAAATTCCAAGATATTCTTCATGAAAAATCTGATTCTTTCATGGGATCTCTAATGACTTTAGTCGGCGGTGACAATTATTTAGCAAAAGCTGAACCAATGACAATTATTGCTTCTGCTCTAAAAGCAGCAACAATGGATTTGCCAATTGATAAAAATCTTGGTTACGCATATATTGTTCCGTTTAATCGAAGCGAAAAGAAAGGAAACAAGTGGATTACTCACAATGAGGCCCAGTTCATACTTGGGTACAAAGGCTACATTCAGTTAGCTCAACGCTCAGGGCAGTATAAAGCATTGAATGCACTTGAAGTTTATGAAGGCCAACTCGTTGATTGGAATCCATTAACAGAAGAATTCACTTTCGATTATAACGCAAAGAAATCAGATAAAGTCATTGGATATGTTGGTTACTTCGAACTGTTAAATGGTTTCAAAAAAACAGTCTATTGGACAAAACAAGAGATTGAGTCGCATCGCATCAAGAATGCGAAGGGGAAAGACAAAGAAAAACTGTCAGGTGCATGGGTTGATAACTACAATCAAATGGCAATTAAAACTGTGCTTCGAAATATGCTTTCTAAATGGGGAATACTATCTGTTGAAATGCAAACAGCCGTTACATCAGATGAAAAAGTATTCAGATTGGATGAAAACGATGATCTGATAGAAGAAACAAGACTGAGCGAGGTGGAACCAATAGAAACAGAGCGTAAGGAAGCAGAAAAAATATCCCCTGATGAAACAGAAAGTAAAGAGCAGACTGGACTTTTTGATGAGAAGGAAGATTCAACAAATAAAGACGATGATTTTCCATTTTAGTTAGAGGGAGATAATTCTCCCTTCTACAGTAGGAGGTGAAGCTGTGGCAAGACCAACAAAGAGCGGTCTTGATTATTTCCCTCTTGATGTTGACATTTTTGAAGATGAAAAGATAGAAGCTATTGCTGGGGAGTTTGGCATTAAAGGTGAGTTAGCGGTAATCAAGCTGTTATGCGCGGTATACAAAAAGGGATACTTCGTTGTATGGAATGACTTAACGAGAGCAACACTTTTAAAACGCCTGCCTGGAGTAAGTAAGGAATTGTTAGAGCAAATAGTCATCCGCTTAGTTACATGGGGATTCTTTGATGAGGACCTGTTTAACTCGGCTAAGGTCTTGACAAGCGAAAACATCCAAGCGAGATATCTTGAAGCGACAAAAAGAAGGAAACCGACAAAACCACTTAAATATCTGATTAATGCTAACAATAACTCGCAAGCAGAAGGAGTTAATGTGAACATTAATCCCCAAAGTAAAGGAAACAAAACTAAAGTAAATAATATTAATGCTTCTGTATCTAGTAATACTAAAGATTCAGAAGAGAGTGCTGTGCGTTATTGGCTCAATCAAGTAAATCCAGCAGAAGCACCATTCATTACTCAATCCATTCAGCATTGGGTAAATGATTTTGATGGCCAAGATGAAATTGTGATTCTTGCGATTGATGACATGCTTAAGCATGGAGCACGCAATTACAATTATTTGGACAGGATACTGAAGAGTTGGGGAGAAAATAAAATAGACACTGTTGAAAAAGCAAGAAATCACTTAAACGGACATTATTCCCGAAACTCGAATACTCAAAAACGGAGCAATGAATGGAACGCCAAAAGACTATGGGATCACTGGTGGGCAGAAATGATGAGTGGGAATGCTTCTCTAGACTATTTTGCTGAGAAGTATGGTAGCCGAGGGATTACTGAAACGGAAATAGAAATACTAAGAAAAGAAATAGTAAAGCGAGGTATGGAAGATGCGATTTCTCGAAATCATTAGCAAATTAGGCGAAACAACGAGCAACGAGGATGAGAAAGAATTATTACGTTCGTATTATGAACGTTTAAGAAAGATGGTTCGATTTGATTGTTCTCATGAAGAAATCGAACACCGCTTCTGCCTAATGATCACTTGCTATATTCTTCGATACGTCACTAAACAAGTAGATTACAGCAAGACGAATGCCGATTACTATCTCACATTTCTCACGAGTCGAATGAATGTTGAGGTGTCTGCATGAGGTATCAATCAAGATCGAAATACGGTAACAAAAAAGTATATCGCTATGATCGTTGGTTTGATTCGATTGCTGAGGCGGATTATTATCCAATCGCCGTTGCGTATGCAAGAAAACATGAATATGAACTAAAACTTCAGGAACGATTGGATATTCTTCCAACGCTGAAAATCAATTCATGGACAATCAAAAAAACACAGTATGTGGCCGATTATGCGTTCTACGATCAAGGAAAGCTTGTTCGACTTGTTGATGTCAAAGGCATGGAAACGAAAGATTTTCGGCTGAAAGCGAAGATTGTCGCCAGCGAACTGGGAATTGTAATTGAACTGGCAAAAAAACAAAGCGGCAGATTCGTTCACTATCCCTTTAATATGCCTATATCCAAAAGAAAAGAGGTTCGAGAATGAGACAGATAAAGCGGCAGCGGTTAGAAATAGTGTTGCTATTCATTGATGACTTTATTACGAAAAAGGGATATCCACCAACGATTCGTCAGATATCAAAAAATACAGGCATCCCCTCAACATCATCAGTCAGTTCATATTTATGGCAATTGAAAGCCATGAACTTGTTAAATATCGAACCGGGAGCAGTGAGAACCATTCGAATGACTGAGAGCGGCGTGGACCGTGTAAGGGAGTTGAGATTACGTGACAATGACTGACAAAGAACGATTTCGAATGTTGATGGCTCATCCAAATTACTGGTATGACGAAGATATCAAACGTGAAGCAGAAAAACTCGGCAATAAAATATGGCGAGAATTGCCAAAACATCCAAAGAAAAAAATTGAAGTGAGTTTCAATAACCGGATTGTACTGGTTGGAACTGAGGATGAATTAGGACAGCGATCCACTTTGTCACCAGTAACCATTCGAAATCTAGCAAGGAACAACGGAACTGATAGATTTGGGAAGTCATATCGATATCTGGAGGTATGAACATGAAAATGTGGGAACGGAAAAGAATTGATCGTCAAGTAAGAATATTTGTACAGGCAATGCCAAAAGAATACTCGAATCAAGCGCCGAAAGAACAAATTATCAGTGAAATACTAGCAGCGAATGAATGGTTTGTTAGCATTTCAAAACCCATGGAAATTATACGTGAAGAAGTTGAAAAACAATTTGATATGTATGTGAGCTGACCTTTGGAAGGGTGGTAATCATGGAATTGAAAGAACAGTTTATTAATGCTGTTGTCAGGAACATGGAACCCGAACTTGAAGCAAGCCAACTAAAGAAATTGAAAATTGTACTGACTATAAACCTAAATCATTTAAGTGTAGAGAAGGAAAGCCGAGATTTGGTCATATACGACGAATCGAGCGATATTGCTGCATACAAGCAATATTTTGTGAGTATGAAACTCCGCGGTTTAGCTCAAGGAACTATCGAGTTAGCTATGCGGACTATTGATCGGTTTAATCGTTGGGCGAAAAAGCCATACTCAGATATAACTACGCAAGATATTAGACTTTATATCGCTCAAAGAGACATGGTTGATCATTTATCATCTGCGACTTTGGATCGCGAAAGAGGAGCTATCTGTAGATTTTTCAAATGGTTGTTCGAGGAAGAGTATATTGCACGCGATCCAGGGCGACGTGTTGAAAAAATCAAGGTAGAGAAAAGGCTGAAAAAAGCCTTCACACCAGTAGAAATCGAATTAATGAGAAATGCATGCATTAAACCAAAGCAGAAAGTGACGCTAGAACTCTTACTATCGACCGGCTGCCGTGTGACTGAGTTAACTCAGTTAGCAATGGAAAACTACGATCAGGATCATGGATCAATTACAGTCATTGGAAAAGGTGACAAAGAAAGAGTCGTTTTTGTCAATGCAAGATCGAAGGTCGCAATCGATAATTATCTTCTGCTTAAGCCGCACGAAAAGGGACCGATAATCTGCGGATTGAAGGGACCAGGAACAGCAATGAGTGCAAATGGCATTCAAAAAATGATCAAAGAGATTGCTGGACGAGCATGCGTAACAAAGGCGCATCCGCACAAATTCCGGCGCACATCAGCAACATTAGCATTAAAGCGTGGAATGAGCTTGAATGATGTAAGGCGATTTTTGGGTCACACGAGCGTTGACACGACGCTTCAGTATATAGACACAACAGGATCAGACCTGAAACTAGAACATGAGAAATATGTTGCTTAGGAGATTGTTCAAATGAAAATAGTTTATATAAGTGTCATTTATTTAATTGCAGTACTTGCGAATCGCTATATGAGGAAAAAAGAATACTACTGGTATACGCCTTATTCAATTATTGTGTGTTTAGTATTTACGGTATACCTATTATTTTGTGTATGAACTGGGGCTATCATGGAGGGAAAAATATGGAAAATTATGATTTAAACATTCACTGGGGAATTAAAACTATTAAAGTCACTTTTCAAATAGGGAAATACAAAGGATATGTAACTTATCGTGTCAAGGGCAATACTAAGGGCGCAAGTCTATTAAGAGTTGATGCTGACGATTTGTATAATATGACATTTGTAGACAATAATGCACAACTCAAAGACCTTGGAGATGAGTGGTACAGCATGGTATTAAAAGGTGAACATGGCGAAGAACTAATAGATGAAGGTGAATGGGACGACTTATCAGATTACATTGTTGCCGTAGAAATCATTGACATGGTTTCAGAAGAAGATTGGTCAACTAACGACCACCATCAAGGAGGTTTTAGGAATGGAAAATACATTTGATTATCTGATCGGAAAAAGCATAACTGGTTTGGAAGTAAAGTCTGATTATGAACAGTATTTATTAATCAACGATGGATCAAAGCTGCAAATCACTTGTGCGGAATATGTCGACTGTTGCGGATATAACGATATTGAAGTGACTATCCCAGACGGGTTTGATTTTAATGATAATGTGATAACCAAGATTGATTTTGAAGAGGATGAAGAAGGCTGGGGTGAATGTGGTTCAGTAAAACTCGGTATCTTCGCTAACGATAAAAACATTACTGTTGAAGGGTCATACGGCAGCGGATCTGGCTGGGGATACGGACAATTCGTTGAGATAGAAGTAATTAAGCCTAGTGAGGAGGACGGCGAATGAACATTGAGCACACAGCTTTAGATGAAAAGGGATTTTTGGAAAAGAGTATCAGTATTAAAAAAATGAATAATGGGAATTACTGTGTAACGGCTTATGAATTGCCTTCTGGGAAGAAGAAAGAACGAGCCATATCAATGGAGTACACTCAAAACGGAATCAACGCGCTACTAGGCGGAATGATGGCAGCAACAGGTAACTCAATAGTTTTACCTGGTAGCAATCAAAAGCTACAGTAACCACCCGAATCAATGAAAGAATGAATGAAATGAATACTATTGATGAAAAGAAAAATGCATATTTGAAAAAGTTTGATCGAGAAAATAATCTATCTGAATTGGGCTGGGGTGAGTCAAAAAATCATGGCTAAAAAAGTACAAATTATTGAAACGATTGTTTGTGATATTTGTGGGAAACCCGCTCATGGAGAATACAACTCAATTACTTATTGCAATGGTGATATTGTAGCAGAAATGTCTTGTCCTCATGATTTATGTTATGAGTACATGGAAGAATGGCAATATCTTTGTGAGGCTCAAGCTGTGGAAAGATACGACTCACTTAGTGAAGAAAAGAAGGAACGGTACCTTCATGAATTTAAGCAAGAGTTGAACACTTTCAAAAATGGAAATAGTTGAGTGGTATTTTCCAAATCGGAAACAACCACTAACTCAGCCTATCAAATAGAAAAGAGGTATGAAATGAATAAACAAGAAAAAGAAAAACTCATTTCTTTTATCGAAAAAGAAAAAGAGAATATAACTTTAAAGCATGGTAAATACAGCCAGACACATTTTGGGTTCATTTGGGGAACAAAATTAATCGAGTTCATTGAACAACTAGACGAACCGCAGAAAGTCAAAGTGCCAGAGTTCGTGGTTGAGTGGTTCAAAGAAAATAAGCACAACTTAAATTTTGCAATATATGAACTGTGCGAAGCTGGTAAAGTGCCAGTTGATTTATATGAAGGACTGACTGATTTCGAACGATGGTTTTATCTAAATCATGATATTGATACTCTGATTCGAATGCAAGACGGCTACGAGGTCGAGGAAGAGCCAAAGTATCAAGTTAAGTTGAAGTTTGGTAGACAATATCTATCGAAAAATGCTGATGGAAATATGCTTGATTTTTACTCATGCATGGTATTTCCTCCAAGCTTCTCAAAAAAAGAACTTGAATCAATTGAGGATGGAGCATTTTACAAAGCCGATGGCGACAAAGAATGGATAAATCCAATTATTGAACTTGTACCAGTCGAGAAAGTGTAGGTGTGAAAATGAAATTACTCAAATATTTAGACGCCGAGGCGGATAAACTGCATGAAGAGAATTTTTCCAGTAGTGATGAATTTAGAACGGTGAACCACAGTTTTGTAGAAGGTTTCAACTACGCTTTAGCTATCGTTCAAGGGTTTAAGATTGAACTCAACAAAAACCAGCAGATCGTGTTGGAGTGGTTAGAAGCTTATGCAGATAAGGATAGTGGTGATTGGCCTATGCAAACAATTTTTTATATGTGGGATTGTATTAGAAGCGATAGGTTGGTCGGAGAGGAATTGTCAGCTCTCAGAAAATTGACTAGGATCGAACAATTTGAAGTCCTAGCAGCCTTCGCGGAATGGGGAATGAAAGAGGTGGCGGAATGATACTAAAAGAAGATTTGAAATTGGAAGATGAACTAGGACGAGGAGGACAACACGTTAAATGTGACAACCCTAATTGCCCTAACGCATATCATTACATGAAAGAGACCTCTTACTCAATACTAAATCAGAATAGAGAAGACGGACTGATTATTGATCTGAGTTTTTGTTCTCTCGAATGTCTGCTAGCGATTGATCCGATTAAAGAGCAATTTGGTGTAGAGGTTTCAGAATGATAAGCATAGAGAAATTTACTGCGATATGTTTTTTTGGATTTTTCTTATGGATATTAATTATGACTGTCATTGACTACATCAAATTTTACAGGAAATGAAGATCCGGTAACCGAAGCAATAGAGGAGAAACGAGGTGCTATGTTGCAAGCAATCTTTACATTGCGTAGAAAAGGTTTTAACAAAAAAATCAAAGTTGGAGAAATTTTTAACTATAAAGATGAAAAATATATTTTGACACACATTGTTGAAATTAAACATTTTTATAGTAGTTCCGCGCGGATGGAAGTGAAAGGCGTAGCCCAGCTAGTTGGTGGTAAATCCGATTTTAGCCAATATGAAAGAACAAGTGAATTTGTAAGAAAATACCCCAAAGGTGAGTTCACAGAAGAAAATCCACTCTACAGGGTTGGAGACATTTTTGTATTTGATGGAATTTGCGGTGAAATAACGAATCTTGAATCAATTGAGTTTGAGTTCGTTGACTTAGTAGTTACCTATCATTCAAGATTGTTCCGGCCGTGGAGTGACGAGGAAATGAGTCAAGCGGTCAAAGAGGATCGACTATCAAAGTTTAAAGTAATAGGTTAACAAAGCTATTACCATACAAAAAGACTGCCGCGGTATGAAACGGCAGTCTATGGCTAGGTGGGGAAGCATGTTTACCTAGCTGCGCACAATTGGTGTCTTCTCAAAAGACACTAAAAGCGTAACAAGTAACCGTTTTAGTTTCAAGCGCGAACGGTAGTTAAGAAGAAATAAGTTATAAATAATTTGTAACAAAAAAAGACCGCTGGGGATTGGTCAGCGGTCGTGAGCTGATTAAAATATGCTTTTAACCCGATTGAAAAAAGGAGGGGCCAGCTCATCACTATTGTACAACAAATTAGAAATGGAAGTGAGTAATATGATACCGAAGTTTAAAGCCTGGGATAAATACCACGAGATGATGGTTAGTATCATATCCTTTGATTTTGAAAATAAGATAGCATACGTCGAGCAGGAAAACGGTGATCGCTATGACATTCATTTCGATAACCTAATATTCCTTCAATCAACAGGCCTGAAAGACAAAAACGGCGTTGAGATATTTGAGGGGGATATTGTGAAGATTATTGGAGACGTATTGGACGACGATATGTCAGTAATCAGATTCACAGAAGGCGGTTTTTATCTTGATTATAAAAATCTAGATACTGAATTTGAATTATTATATAGCATTGATTTACCGATTGAAATCATAGGCAACATCTACGAAGATAAAGAGTTGTTGGAGGTGGAAGGATGAAACTAAAAGATCTAATTGAGCAACATACTTTAAAAGTTGTTTTATGCGGCCACTGCGAATGTGGAGAACGTAAGTATGATTTGATCACAGATCAGAATCTAGCTTATCCACCAATTCATGAATCGACTATTTTAGAAGTTAAGCCAGAGTTGTTGGAGGTGGAATAGCTGATGGGAGCACTAACGATTTATGAAATAAAGAACAAAATCGAGGATACATTTCCTGAACTAGTTTTAGGTTGGAATATAGAAACAGGGAAGCCTCAAATAATTAGCAAGAATCATTGGTGTGTCATTGCTTATACTTACCATCAAAAATGGATTTTGAAAGCAGGTATAAGCGACTACTCTATTCATATTGCTGCGATCATAAGCTTATTAGAACAATGGGACGGAAGGATAGAATAGATCCGGCAACGTCGCCAACTGCATAGAAAAAGGCAACCAGTGGTCGGTTGCCAGTGAGCTAGTTGAAATATGCTTGCGCCCATTGAAGGAAAAGCCCAGCTCACAACGATTATATCACAAAAAAACACCAAGCTTTCGCTCAGTGCTAAACGTTATCTAGTCAATAACATTATAGCACAAGGAGCGGATGGCATGATAGCGCTATTGAGAGAAGTCGATTTTTATCAAACTAAATGTAATGCAAGAAAAATATTGAAAAATTATCGTAAGTGGGTACGTATAGCGGGAAAGTCAATGATAGATATTAAATCACCAGTCATGTCAGACATGCCAAAAGGCGATAGATGGGGGAACAAGGCGGAAGACGGAATGATCCAATTTATGGAAGCTGAAGCTGAAAGAGATGCTATTTTAGCAGCTTTGATGTCTTTGGGAATAACAAGTCGTCAAGTTCTCTATTACCGCTACTGTGCACCTGATGGTTATTCTAATTATAAAATCGGCCGTGAAATTGGCTACTCTGAGCGCAGCGTTGAAAGACTAATGTCAGAAGCTCTAATTGAATTTGCTGAAGCTTATAAAAAAGGCAGATTGATCGCATATCGTTGAACAATTATTTTGGCGGTTTTTTGCGGGATATTTGGCGGTTTAATCACGTTTTTCTGCTATATACTATTATTATCAAATTAGTATATTTACAGCTAGTCAGACGAACATCATAAACAGGACAACCGCTGAAAAGTGGAGTAAATGAACAACCATCTGAACTAGCTGTTGATATAAAAAATATCCCCTAAAATTAGGGGATACCGATTACTTTTCCTTGAACAAAGTAACAAGCACTACGATTGCTGTTATGAGTTCAAAAGTATCTTTGATTAGTACAATCAATTTGTTTCGGCCTCCTTTTAAATATAAAGAGAACGATCAAAAGATTTTAGACTACTCACAGATTGATTGTACCACGGGTAGAGTATCTATAGTACTTTTTTGGACTACTCACAATAATCCAGAAAAGAAGGAGGTGAACAGCTCCTTTCTCGGTTTCTACAATCTTAGGCGGCACAATTAAAAAAATAAAGAAGGAAGTGAATAGCTCCTCTTCCTTTAAAGTTCATGTGCCGTCTTTATGTCACTGTGGCGGAAAGGGTAGACGCTATAAATGGGTAGAAGTGATAGACCTGCCCTGATGTATGGCTATCAAAACAGTGCAAGGTTCGAATCCTTGCCAGTGACTTAGACGTGTAGCTCAGTTGGTAACCTCGTTTCACGTCAATAGCAACCGAGGATAGGTGGAGTTGTGGAGAGCGAAAGCTCGTGTAGGTTGCTTAATACATATTTGGTTAGATGGTCGGAGTTAGTAATTAAACTAATTCCACGATGACTGGGATAGAATCGGTAACCCTGTCTATCCAATACATATACAAGATCGCTTCGGTGGTCTTTTTTATTTTGAGGAGGAATTGAAATGTTTGTGTCCTTGATTAAAAATGGTTGGTCTGAAGCTAATCTATCCTTTGAAAGTCAATTTTGCTATACTTATAAGAAAAAAGCACTGGGGGAAAGCGAAATAATGGATCCGAATATCGTAGACTTGAGTATTAGATTAGCAGAGGTTGGTGCCAAAAATACTGCAAGTTCAATTTCTGCTACAATAAGGGCACTGAAGGCAGACAGGGATAAAACTAAGACGATAGCAGGAATGAATGAGCTTATTTATTCGTTGCTAGATGAGAAACAAGAATTAGAGGGAATTGCTAAATCTTATGAAGAAGAATTAGTTGCTCAGAAATTAACGGAATCGGATTTGGAGTACGTAGTAAATACTGTGATTCCTGTTTTTAAAGAATTTTTTGAAAGATTATCTATAAACGAGGATGAAGAGGGTCAAAAAAAATCGTCTGAGGCGATTCAAAATCTCGAAGCCTTAGAACCATTATTATCTTTGAATACTTTGACTGTACTTCAAACTCTGGGTTTTAATTATAAAAAAGGCATAGGAGAACCTCTGACAGATTTAACTAGAAATACAATAAGTGGAAAAAACAAAGAAAATCAAACACGACTAAATGAGTTAGCTTATGAGAGAGAAATAGAATATTTTAAATTGATGCAAGACGAAGAAGCCTTTGAAAGGTTTATGAGTTTGCGAAACTAAAAGAGGATCACTCATTGAGTGGTCTTTTTATTTTGTCGATATTGGAGGGAAAGAGATGCCTGTTTTAGAAAATGCTAGACAAGAAAAGTTCGTTCAATGCCTAATTTCAGGCATGACACAAAGGAAATCTTATAGAGAAGCGTTCGCATCTTCTAAACGATGGAAAGATGCTACTGTAGATAATAAAGCTAGCGCATTGTTCAAAGAAAATGAGGTTTTGGCTAGGTATAAGGAACTTCAAGAAGAAGCTCAAGACGAGGCTATTATGACCCGAAAAGAACGTATGGTGAAGCTTTCTGAGATTGCTAATGATGATGAGTATCCAGGTGATCAGATTCGAGCAATTGATACTTTAAACAAAATGGATGGGATATACACTAAAAAATTAGAGTTATCCGGTGAAGTAAAAGCAAAAAATCCATATGCTGAACTAAGCACTGACGAATTGAGGCGATTAGCCTATGAACAAGATGGTTGATCTTGAGACAATTAGAAAAGAATCACTAAAGGAGTTAGCGAGGAGAAATTTCGCTGACTTCTTTTTCTATACCCATGGGTGCACATTTAAGCCATTACGACACCAGTTATATATCTCACCTTATTTGGATCGTATAGCAAATAGAGAACGGTTGTTTATCATCGTAGAGTTACCACCACAACATGGTAAATCAACTTTTATTACAGAGACTTTCCCAGCTTATTTTTTATGCAAGAATCCGGATAAACTGGCGATGGTTGTTTCGTATTCAGAGGAACTCTACAAAAAGTTCGGACGAAAAAACCGAGAAAAATTTCGTTTATACAGTGATAAACTATTCGATTTGAAACTAAGTTCTGAGACAGCGAGTGTTTCTGAATGGGGGATTGATGGTCATCTCGGACAACTGTATTGTACTTCAATATTAGGGGGTGCGACAGGTCGCGGAACTGATTTGTTAATTGTTGATGACCCTGTAAAAAATCGTGCTGAGGCAGAAAGTAAAACGATACGCGATAAAATCTATGCCGAATGGCAAGACACGTTCTTTTCTCGTTTATCAGCAAATGGATCAGTAATCATCATAATGACTCGCTGGCACGAGGACGATCTCGCAGGAAGATTGTTGAGAGAAAAACGTCTTCCCTGGATCGAAATCAAGATACCTGCGATTGCTGAAGAAAACGACTTGCTTGGTCGCGAGGTCGGGGAGGCATTAGCGCCTGAAATCGGCAAAGATGAAAAATGGGCAGAGCAAACAAAAGCTGTCACTGGTTCAAGAGGTTGGGCTTCATTGTATCAACAGAGACCCACCCCAGCTGGCGGCGACATCTTCAAACGATCTTGGGCGAAGTATTATGTACCATCGATTGAAATGAAAGTACGATTAGGACTAGGCGATGATGTAAAAGTCATGCCTAGTTCTTTTTCTCAACAAGCTCAATCGTGGGATTGTACTTTTAAAGACAAGAATACTTCTGACTTTGTTGCCGGCCATGTATGGGCAAGAGATGAAGCAGATTACTATTTATTGGATCGACACCATCAACGAATGGGTATCGTTGAGACTATGAAGGCCATTCAGTCTATGGCTAATCGTTGGCCTGATGCAAAAGCAAAATATGTTGAGGATAAAGCAAATGGTTCTGCCGTCATTGAAATGCTACAGAAAAAGATACCTGGAATGGTTGCAGTGAATCCGCAAGGTGGGAAAGAAGTCAGAGCTCAGGCTGTGGCGCCGTTTTGGGAATCGGGTAATGTCTATGTACCACATCCGCTTTGGAAACCATGGGTGGATGAAGTTCTAGATGAATTAGAAGCTTTTCCAAACGGAGCAAACGATGATGATGTTGATGCAATGTCTCAAGCTCTAGTTAAAATGGATACGAAACCAACAAAAAAACGAAGAACAAATAGAAAAACAGCATTTTAGGAGGTGGATTATGACATCGAGAATTATTAGCGGCGGTAAAAGTGGGAATGTTCCAATAAAAAAACAAGATATCAAGATTCAGAAAAAGAGAAGGCTGACATATAAAATGTCTGGTGGCAGAGAACAAATTAGAGATTTAACTTTGTTGAATCCGCCGTACGACTTGTCTGTACTACGTTCGATCACTGATCTATCAGATATTCTAAATCAGTCTATTGAAGCATACAAAACAAACGTAGTTGGCTTCGGAATGGGGATTCGATACAAAGTCGAGGACTTGGAAGAAACACCTGAAATGAAAGCCGAATGGAATCATCTTGAATTATTGGTGAAAGAACTTTGCTACGAAAGACCTGCTAAAGAAGTAATTGAAGAAGTCATTCGTCACGTGGAAGAATGCGGTAATGGATTTTTAGAGGTAATTCGAAACGGTAAAGGCGAGGTCGTTGGTATTGATTCGATTAAGCCAGAGTACATGTCCGTTACAAAACTGAATAGAGTGGTAAACGAAAACGGACAGGATATCAAAGTCCGTTATTTTTGTTTTCGAGATCCACTAATGGACTCTGGAGTCGAGAGTGGCACTTGGTACAAGACCTTTGGTGATCCAACACCGTTAAATGTGAATAGTTCGGTCGGAAAAGAGGGTGCAGGAACTGCAACTGAAGTCATTCATCTTAAGAACGGTGACTTCCAAGACCCATATGGCATTCCCCGTTGGATTGGCGCGTTGATAAAGGTGATTGGCAATCGAAAAGCGGATGAATTAAATTATCGATATTTTACGCAAGGTCGGCATATTCCACTAGCAATTACATTAGAAAATGCGCAATTGACAGCTGAATCAGAAGCGACACTTCAATCCTATGCGAATGCAATAGGTGGAGAGGAAAATCAGCACAAGTTTCTTTTACTAGAAGCTGAGAAAGTAACACCAGCTGATGCGATGCTTGGCGAAGATGATAAATATAAGCCAGCCATCCGAATTGAGAAGTTAGCTGATATTTTACAGAAGGACGCGTTGTTTCTTGAATATGACAAAAATGTGATTGATTCTATATTAGGATCATTTAGACTGCCCCCAATCTATGTTGCAAGATCAAGTGATTATACTCGTGCTACAGCTGAGACGGCTAAAGAATTAACTGAAGAGCAAGTTTTTCAGCCTTTACGTGAATCCTATGAGGCTAGAATGAACTCCCTGTTTCGAGAATATGAATTCCAATATGTAGAAATCTTCTTTAAGACTTCAAACATTGTCAAAATGGATGACATCAAAGCGATTCTTGAGCCCGCTATTGAGGCAAAAGCAGTTGCTCCGAATGATTTACGAGATGTTGTCGGTAAGGTCTTAAACAAGCCGCTAGAGCCGTTTGACGGTGATGAATACAACAAACCAATCATTACAAATAGCCAAGGAAATGCAATTAACTCTCTTACAGGAGAGGTTGATCTCGAAAAAGCTTACGGTAAGTCTGAAACAAGTGAACTAGCAGCAACTTTGCGACGCTTGATTAAAGAGGTGAGGTCCTAAGATGGATGATTCTCAAATGATAGAGTTGGCTTTTCTTATCAAAGAAGAAGAGGACAAGGAACTACAGAAGTTACTGGAAAATGCAGAGTATCAGTTTATTGATTTACTCATGAAATACATTCTGTTGATAGAAACTAAGATCGAAGATGCCTTTCAGACGGAATACGAGGAACTGCAAAATATAGTTGATAAGCTGATCCAGAAATTCAAGAAGAAGCCGCCAACCGAAAAACAACTAAAGCGAGCAATGAAGAAGCGCTCTTTTGATTCGACGATGACAAATGACATCGTTCCTGAATTAGAAGCGGCGTTTTTTGCGTTACTAGAAGCATTCAAAAAGCAATACGGCAGTGAGTTACCTTTTGATGCAAACTCAGAAGCCTATAAAGAACTGAAAAATTGGTTAAAGGATTTGCCCAATGAACTGCGTGAAACAACGGAAAGCGCGGTTAGTCGTGAACTCGATAAATATTACGAAAAAGACGACGAGGAGAAAAAGGAAGGTATTTCTTTAGCGGAACTGGCAGTTTTCGGATATGTCCGCGCTCGATTGATCGCCATCCTTGAAATAACTCGGATGTATAGCGGTTCTCAATACGAAGCGATGATGCTAAACCGTCATGTGATTGGAAGTACGTGGCGGCATGCTGATGGTGTTAAGGAGCCACGATCGGCACATGTATCCGCTGATGGAATGACGGCGGCCAAAGGGGAGTTTTTCTATATCAATGGCACATTCATTCGATATCCGCGTGATCCATTAGCGCCAATTAAGGAAACCATCTATTGTCACTGTTGGCTTGATCCGATTTTCGATCGTTCAAAAAATGAAATTGAATATGAGATTGAAAAACCGCCAGTAGATTAAAGGAGTGAAAGATATGGAAAACCAAGAAAACTGTAGTAACTTTCGACAGATGACGTTAACTAGCTTGTTATTACTGTTCCATAAGACTCATTTGAATTTACTTGATTATGAGAGAAAGCCTCCTGATGAATCGAATAAAGAAGACGATCGGCAGTCTTTGCCAGAAAGGACAGGTGATCCGGCTTGAAGCCATATCTAATGAATCGAGAACAGCGAAAGGTGGTGATAAAATGCGAAAACTAGAAAATGTAAAAGTAACACACGTGTCTTACGTTGACAAAGCGGCGAATAAGAAATCATTTTTCCTGACAAAAGCGGAAGGCGAGCCGACATTTGAAACGGCTGTTAAGCTTGTGACGAAAGCTGACGATCCGCAAAAGCTTGTATATGGTGTTGTTTATGAACCTGAAACAGAAGATGCTCACGGCGACTACATGGATGCTGAGACAATTGAAAAAGCGGCACATATCTTTATGGAAGACTACCAGCAAATTGATAAGCAGCATGATTTTACCACTAGTGCTGGAAAAGTTGTGGAAAGCTATGTTGCGCCTGTCGATATGACAATTGAAGACACAACGATCAGTAAGGGAACATGGGTCCTCGTAACAAAAGCGACAGACGAAATGTGGGAAGATATTCAAAAAGGTGAGTTCACTGGATACTCACTTGCTGGCACTGCAGAGGTTGAAGAAGTCAAAAAACAGACGACCAATAATTTCAATCGAAGGAAGACTTTCCGAGATGTGAACGCGGCTATCGAAGCTTTCCAATCTGCTGCATGGTCCATTTTAGATAACTATTCAGCGAACGATGCTGAGAAACTATCAGAAATCCAAGACGAAGTTAATGAATTGTCTGTTTTACTAGGAACGATTCAAACAACTAAATCAGTAACAAAACAGGGCGTGGTCAATGGGATCAAGTCCTTTTTTAGTACTAAAAAATCGAAGGGGGAACACGAAATGACAGAAGAAGAATTAAAAAAAGCTTTAGGAGAAGCGTTAACACCAATCTCCGAACGCTTAGAAAAGTTAGAAAATCCGAAGTCTGGCGATGATGACGAATTAACAGATGAGGAAAAGAAGAAAAAAGAAGAGGAAGCGGCGGCTGCAAAGAAAAAGGTGAAAAAAGAAGCATTCACTGCTGAAGACATCACTAAAGCAGTTCAAGAAGCGGTAGCTCCTTTGAATGAAAAGGTTGAAGCGCTTGAAAAAGCTCGTTTCAGTAACAATCAAGAACAAAATTACACAACAGAAGTAGCGAAATCAGAGGTTCCATCTTATGTGGACGCTGTTTTCCCTGTTTCTGAATAAGGGAGGAAAAACCAAATGGTAAATGTATTATCGAATGAAACTATTTTAAAACAAATGGCTGCGATTCAAAAGGCAGGAAACAACGTAACATTGCGTGATGACAACGCACGAGCATTTGTCCTTGATGCCATTGCTTCTAGTGCAACATTGCAGAAATTAAATGTCTATTTTGCAAACTCTGGTACTGGATCAATTGACAAATTGGGTGTGAAACGTCGGACTCTCAAAGCTCACAAAGGCACATTGACTGAACCGACTGGAACAGATATCGCTGAAGAAAGCGAAGTTAAATTCCATCTGTCACCATTGTATCTAGATACTTGGATTGAAAATAGCAATACGTTCTATACTGCTCGCACGCGCGGTCAAGATGTACGTCAGGCGTTGCTTTCTTTAATGCAACAACAGTTTGCAGCCGATACGCAAGATCTTGCTTACAATGGTGATGAATCTGATACTGACGCATTCTTGAAGTTAAATGATGGTTTTATTAAGCAAGCAAAAGCGAATGCCGCAGTGAAACACAGCTTCACTAAACTACCAAAAATTACTACCTTGACTAAAGTTATCGGTGAGTTTCAAGACAAATACATCAATAGTACCTTTGTTTGGCATATGTCGCGCTCAACAAATGCTCATTATGTTGCTGAAATTCAAAATCGTCAAACAAATCTTGGTGATGCGACTATTACTGATGGAAAAGTAACTATGATTTCAGGATATCCAGTCGAAATTGTCGATGGAATGAAAAATGGAGTTATTCTCTTCACGCCATTCGCGAATTTAACGACCGTATGGGGATTGAATGTTACTTTTACCACTGCTGCTCAAGACTCCGTTGCGGTAGCTAAACAATCAACTTATCACTTCATGCTTGAAGATATTGATTTCGTTATTCGAGAAAACAACATGCTCGGATACATTGATAGTTCGGGTACCGAAGATGAGGATACGTTCATTCCAGCTGGTTAAGAAAGGATGACAATGAATGCCACGTTATAAAGTGAATAAAGTATTTCAGGATGCCCGCACGAATGAGATTTATAGTGCGGGTCTTGTTATAACCCTGAAGGAAGATCGGGCAAAAGAAATTATCAAGAAGCTTGGGGCAGATTATTTAGAGATCGTTCCAAAAGACGAAGGTCAGATTAAAGATTTTGTTCAAGTTGCAGTTGATGAAGCAACAGCTCCTTTGCTAGATCAGATCAAAGCGCTTGAAACAGAATTAGCCAAAAAGACCACGAAGAAGTCAAAAAAAGCAGCAGAAAAGTAGGTGAGCGGTATGACTCAACCTTATGTTGACGAAAAGTATTACGAAGAAGTATTCGAGGGAACACCTGTCGAAAATGACAAGTTCTCTCGATTTTTTAAACGTACAACTGAAATAGTTGACGCGTTGACAGAGTATCAGATTCTCAAAATAGGGTTAGATAAGTTTTCTGAGGATGTTCAAGAACTGATCAAGAAAGCATGTTGCGCTCAAATCGAATATTACCAAGTTGAAGGTATTGATGTAGATGTAACAGGAACACCCAAAAGCTCGCTAAGTTACTCCATTGGAGACTACAGCCGATCTGCAAGTGGTGGATCTACTAGCCGACAAGCTGGGAGAGTCGCGCCTTCTTGCTTAATGTTTTTGGAAGGAACTGGACTCCTACGAAAAAGGAGCGTGAGAATCGGTGTTATTTGATGATTTACTGATTCATACATGCGACCTGACATTGCCTGGAAAAAAGTATGTTGGTGAGGATAAATGGGGACGCCCTATCTATGAAAAAAATGACCCCGAAACCGTCAAATGCCGATACATGACTAAAAATGTCTATGTAAGAGATTCGTCTGGTGCCGATCGAGTAATAGAAATGAGTTTACATCTAACACCCGATACAGCTGTTGATCCGCAAATGACTGTTGAAAATATCAAGGATGACAAAGGAAACCTGCTCACGACAGCAAAACTTGAAGTAGACTCTATCACACCTCATCATGATGACCGCACGCTTCATCATTACAAAGTTTTCTTAAAGGGCGCTGAGTAGCATGAAGAAGAAAATGCAGTACAAGTCGAAATTTGCAGCAGTATCGATTTCACTTGATTCCGAGACACTCGGCGGTTCAGGATCGATGAAAGAGGCTAGAAAAGCTTTAGTATCTGAAATGGCGAAAGAGTGGGCGAAGAGTGCGAAAGAAGTAACGTCTGCTGACAATCACATTGATACTGCAGCGTACATTAACTCGCTCGGATTCATTACTCATTATTTGGGTCCAAGCGGTTCCGCTGTTGGTCCGATCATTAATGAATGGGAAGAAACAGGAACTAAAACGACTCTCAAGACTGGTTCAGGTGTGCCATATGCGATTTATCTCGAAGGTCGTTACAACATTTACGCAAGAGGGCTTGAAAACGGCATGGATCGGATGATCAGTTCTGGTATGGCTGCGATGAAGAAAGTTTTACGAACATAGAAAGGAGTAGCTCGATGGATTTTGTTGATGCTTCAAGCAGTATTCGGGAATTCCTGAAGGCTGCTTTTTTTGATGGCTTCGAATCATTCAGAATATGGAAAATTGAAGCCACAGCACCACTTCCCTGTCTTCTAATTAAGACAATAGGGAAAAATACCATCCAACTGTTAGTTCGCTCAGAAAGCGATATAGAGGCATTGGAGAAATGCACAGATGTTGGAAATTATTTAAAACGGAACTTTTCTGATATAGAGGGTGTCAATGTCTTTGATGTTGATTTTCAGATGTCACCAGTTCCAAATGTCGATGATGTGTCTAAAAAAGATGAAGCTTGGTGCTACATGTATATTAACTATTTCGAAAATTAAGGAGGAACTATTTTGGCAGAGAAAGCTCAAGATAAGAAAAAAGAAACAAAGCAAGAAGCAGTTGCAAATAAAGAATCGAAAGTCAGAGTAATGGCTAAATCGAATTCTGGTGCTGGAACGACGTTAAGCGTCAATATCGAAGGTGTTCCGAAAGTTATCATTCATGGGGAAATCCTTGAATTGACTGAGAAGCAACTTCAAAAATTGAAAATTTCTAGCTCGTCATGGAGTTATGAAGAAACAGAAAAGAAGGAGGGAACTAAATAATGGCAAAAGACCAATTTTTCCATTTTAATAAAAAGAACATCCAAGGGGGCGCTGGACGTCTAATCATTGGTGAAGATACGACTTTTCGTCCAACAAAAATTTCAGATGTAATGGATATGAAAACTTTTGAGCTCAAGGAAGGTTTCCGTGATCTTGGTGGAACAACGGAAGGTATCAGCCGTTCTCGTGGCAACGAAACAGAAGAAGTAACGATTGACCAATCAGTTACTCCTATTGATACAACAATTAGCGGATGGACCAACACTATTGGTACCACATTAATGGAAAATTCAATTGACAATCGTTCGTTAGCTATGGCTGGTGGCGATATTACCGAGACAGCAGCCGACCTCGGTGATCCTGCGACCCTAGCTGCAGCCATTAATAAAGGTAACCGAAAAATCAAAGTAGCCTCTGGTAAAGGTGTTGATTTTGAAAGCGTCCGTTTTGCAAAAATTGGTGATGAAACTATTGAAATTTCTTCTGTTCAAGCTGCAGACGATCTTATCACACTGAAAAAAGGTGTCTCAAAAGCATATTCCACAACAGATACTTTGACACCGGTGAAAGAACTCGGAACTAAGACGATTTCTTATGGTGCACCAACGTCAATTGCTTCATATAGCTTAACTCTGATTGTAAAACGTGAAGACGGGACATTCTTAATGGTCCACTATTATGAAGTGAAGATTAGTGATAATGTCGAAACGAATCACGGTAAAGAGAAGGCAACACTTCCAGTGTCGTTTACTTCATTCGCTCAGGATGATCTTCCAGAAGACGAAAATGTCTTCATTGAAATCGAACAAGTATTGTAATCGCATGACCTTGCTTAAAAGCAGGGTCTTTTATTTTGTCTAAAAAAGGAGAAAAACATGACTGAAAATACAACAGTAGAACAAATCAATAGCGTAGTAACTGAAATGAAAATGGTGGAGTTAAGTGATGGTAGCAAGATTCCTGTACCACGCTTAACGAATAAGAAAGTATTGCAGCTGGTGAAGTTTGTTGCTGGTGATGGAATGATTATCTATAGCAAGTTTACGGATTGGCGCAAAGATCACACTGAGGTAACGCCAATTTTGGATGAAGAAGGAAAGCAAAAAGTTGACGAGGAAAACAATCCGTTATTTAATACTAAGTTTCCAACGATTGAAGAGGGTGTTGAATTCTTCCTTTCGGAAGTTCCAGACGAAAAAATCGCTAATCTTCTGGCAATTCTTTTAGATAAAACAGCTGACGAAACAGAAGAAATGGATTTCTTTGATACTTCACTGATTGTTGCTGAATTTCTAGCAAATACACCAATTGAAAAATTAACGGCATTAGTAAAAAAGATCCGTCCGAAATTCCGCACGATGAGCAAAGAAGAAGTGAAAGAAGCGGCTCAGAAGGAACAAAACACGGAACCGCAAAAAGCATCAGTAGTGCAATTGACTCCTTCGCCACAAGCTTAATTGAGCAGATTCAGTGCGTTTCATATTTCTATAAAATTCCTGAGTCAGAGGTTTTGGATCAGTCGTTTAGTTGGCTGAGACGAAAATACGAATGGGGAAACAAGAAGGAATATGAATCAAGGCGTGCTCGACAATATGAGATTCAAGTAGCGATCGTTGATTCAGTTGGTATGTTCTTGAGTAATCTGACTGGTCAACAAGGGTATGAGTCTAACTTGATGAAGCCTTATGATGAAGCTTTCAAGAATGCTAAAGAAAATATCACTCAAAATGCAAATGATGAGGGTATAGACACCACTCAATGGTGGAAAGGAAGTGTTAATAGTGAAGAATGACAAAAATAAACAAGAGGTTTGTATTGAGATAGTAAATCTGTCAGAGATAGAAGAAAAACTTTCCAGATTTAATGAATTGGTAAAAGAAGCCAATTCCCTAGTTCAGGAAATGGCTTCAGCGGAACTAGAAATTAAACTTAAAACTTAATCTCAACAGACTCTTTGCATGAGGGACATGTATTCTTTTTACCGATAGTGGCGGTAAATTTTTTATTACAGTTTGGACATTCAATCTCAGTTTTCTTACCTTGCATAGTTTTTTCCATTTGCTTTTTTGGGTCTTTAAGAAACTTTTTCAAATCTTTGTCCATTGTAATTTTCACAGATGCATGTTTGGCCATGTACTAACCTCCTTATCAGTATTTCAGCAGACCACTTACTGATAAGGAAATTATACCAATAAAAAATACATATAGAAGGGAGTTGAGCAAATGGCAGAAGGTACAAAAGTTGGCGGTGCTTATATAGAAATCACAGCAGACTCTGCACCAGCTGAGAAGGCGGTAGCCACTTTTTTCAACTGGTTCACAAGAACTGGCGAGGCCGCTACTGATTTGGCAAGTAAAATCAGTAACACGGTTGAGACTGCAAAAGATTTAGGCGAAAAAGGAAGCCAATCAGCGAAGACAGTTTCAACTGGTTTTCAATCGATGACGCAGAAAATGAAAAGCGCAAATGCTAGTTTATCTGCTGATTCGAAAAAGAATTTCGATCAGATGAAAAGCGATGCAAAATTATCCTATTCAGAAATGACTAAAGATAGCAAAGCGATGAATAAAGCATTAGTTATTTCAATGAAAAGCAGCGTATCCAATTTGAAGTCAAGTTTTACCGATCTGAAGAATGGCTTTAAGACAATTGGAAATTCATTGCTGGATTTGATTAAAAAGCCTGTCGATAAAGTCATAGAATTACCAGGAACCATTCAACGTGCCATGAAATCCGTAACTGGTTTTGTTAGTTCAGGTTTCGCTCAAGCAAAAAATCAAGCAATTTCTCAGATACAGTCAATTCCAACAAAGGCAACTCAAGTCTTAAATCGAACTAAGGATGTCTTTGTTACTGGTTTTAACTCAATAGTTAATACGACTGCAAGTGCTGTATCTAAAATCGGCAACGGATTGTCTCAGCTTCCTTCAAAAGCGTCACAGGTAGCCTCAAACATAAGAACAGGGTTTGTGAATGGAATAAAGAGCATTCCGAGTGTCGCTTCTAACATTTGGCAATCAGTAAAAAGTGGTATCAAGTCAATATCAACGAGTGCGTCAGATGCATCAAGATCAGTAAAGAATAATCTTACTAGTGGATTTAAATCTGTTTTTGATAAAGCAAAATCAATATTTCCTAATATCAGGAATCAAATTAAATCGGGTGTTGATGATCCTTCTAAATCTGCTAGGCAATCAGTAGAAGACGTTGCGAGCTCTATTGCTTCCATTGCAATTGTAGCGAAAGCATTTGATATTTTGAGAGATTCTATCGGCAGAGCCATTGACCGTATTGACACGATTGATACGGCAACTAAATCACTAACTGTCTTAACAGGCAGCGCACAAATGGCGAAAACAGTCATGGATGATCTCGCAGCTGCTATTGAGGGTACACCTATTGCTTTGAATGATGTAGCAATGGGCGCTAAAAAAATGGTTGCCGCTGGTATGGAAGGCACGAAAGTAAAAGGTGTGTTCCAAGCAATTGCTGATGCCGCATATGGTGTGGGCGACGGTGCAGAATCTATTGATCAGATTACTAGCGCAATTGCAGGAATGCAATCTGCTGGTGTAGTTTATGCGGATGATATTAATCGCTTGGTTGATGCTGGGATACCTGCTTGGCAAATTCTAGCTAATGCGAGTCAGAAATCTGTAACAGATATGAAAGAAGCAGTTTCTGATGGAACGTTAGAAGCTGGTAAAGCAATCGAGACACTTCGTAAAGGAATCGAAGAAGGTACCGACGGAGTTGCAGGTTCAACAGCTAGGATGGCAGGTTTGGCTAAAACAGCTGGTGATACTCTATCTGGTTCAATGGCCAATTTCAGAACGGCTATTACTACAACTATCGTCAAAGGATTAGAACCTTTCAAAAAAGTTGCGGTTGATGCATTAGGTTCTGCGACTGCTTCAATGAAATCATTCAGAGATAATACGATTGGATCTGAAAAAGTTCAAGAGGTATTAGCTTCAATTGCTAAAGCATTAGAAAATATTGGCAAATCAGCAAATCCATTAATTTCTATTGTAAAAGGATTATTTGCAGCTTTGAGTTCGTATGGAGCATTGGTTCTTTTACTCGCAGCTCTAATAAAATTCGTTCAATGGATTGGTCCATTTATCAAATTGGCTGCTGCTAATCCGTTTGTGCTAGTTATTGCAGCAGTGATTGGTTTAGGAGTCGCAATAACAGATCTCTACAAACGCTCAGAGAAATTCAGACAATTAGTCGCACCATTGATTAACTTGGTTAAGAAACTTGGAGAAACGTTTGTCATTGCAGGAAATGCGATTCATGGAGCATTGCAGTTAATATTTGTTGGTGGGGATCGCAAGAAGACCGAAGCGCTTCGAGAAAATCTCAATCAGCTTTTACCGCAACAAACTGTTAACGTCATTATCGATCGATTAACAGCGTTGCACAAAGCATTTGGAGAGTTCAGGGAAAAGGCTAGTGAGAAGTTTGGGCTTGCAGCTCAAGCAATTAAAGGAAGTTTTGACTTAATCTTCGTTGGCGGAGATAGAGGTAAGACTGAGGAACTGAAACAAACACTCAATAATCTGTTTCCTCAAGAAACCGCCAATAAAATTCTTGATCGTTTAACGATTCTTCACAAAGCCTTTGATCAATTCAAAAAAGACGCTAACGAAAGAGTACAAGTAGCGTCAAATATCATCAGGTCAAGTCTAGATCAGATTCTTCATGGCGGTGATCGCAAGCAGTATGAAGATTTGAAGTTGGCTTTAGCTGACTTTTTACCGCAAGACACTGTTAATGCGATCATGAATCGAATAACTATACTTCATGAAAGTTTTAACAGACTGAAAAATGGAATTCAAATCGTCAAAGATGTTCTAACTGGCGATATGGACTTTCATTCGTTTTCCGAATCTATCAATACAAGTATGTTCAGCGATGTAACGATGCAGCGATTCGAGAAATTCTATGAGATTGTTCAGCAAATCCGACGGGCATTCTTAGGGTTGAAGTTCATTATTGCAGGAAACATTACTAGTCTTGAAGGCCTGACGAATCTTTTTGGTGATTCATTTAGCGAAAATCAACTAAATATTATCTATCGATTAGGTCAAGGCATTCGAAATTTCGTTCAAGGTGTAAAACAACAGTTTGCAGAGTTCGAAATAGCAATAGACAAAGCATTCGAAGGAAAATTCGAACCATTAATCAACATTTTCAAATCGCTACTACCTAAAATCATTGCAATCTTGGTTGGTGGGATACCTGGTCTGATTATTACTGGAAGCAATCTGATTTCAAAACTTGCTGAAGGTATGGGCACTACGGTACCAGACTTATTGGAAAAAATTTCAGAAATCGTTCTAGGATTGGTGACTTCGTTCACTGAAATATTACCTAAAATGATAGAAGTTGGGGTCAATCTACTAACGAATATCATACAAGGAATACTACAAACACTTATTCCTTTAGCACAAGCTGCTGTAACAGTCGCATTCACCATTTCTAAGACAATCATTGAGACATTACTCTCTGTTTTGCCTCAGTTGATTGAATCCGGAGTTACAATCCTGACTGCGATTATTACCGGAATCATTCAGATGCTACCAAATCTAATCAGTGCGGTTATTTCACTTGTTGAGATGATTCTTTCACTGATTATTACCTATCTACCGAAGATTATTGAAGCTGGTATGACAATTCTAGTTGCTTTGATCAATGGGATTATGATGATGCTGCCGAAATTGATTGAGTTGGCCTTCAATCTGATTATTTCTCTAGTCACGACGTTGATTCAGAGTTTGCCGAAGATTATCGAAGCAGGTGTCAAAATTCTTGGTTCATTAATTCAAGGAATTCTAAATGTCTTGCCTAAATTAATTGAATTGGCGATCAAACTAATCATTACGATTGTAGCTATTCTTATTCAGAATTTACCGAAAATCATTGCTGCCGGCGTTCAAATCTTGATCGCTCTTGGTAAAGGTATTTTGAATACTATTGGTGTCTTGATTAAGATGTTGCCGCAAGTTGTCGCTGCTATCTTCAAAGCATTTGGAGATGTAAAGTGGGGCAAGATTGGTAAAGATATTATTGGTGGTATTGGTAAAGGGATTACTGATGCAGCTGGTTCGATCAAGAAAGCTGTAACTGATGTTGCTGGAAATGTTAGTAAATGGTTCAAAGATAAACTAAAAATCAAGTCACCGTCACGAGTGATGATTGGGATCGCTAAATGGGTCCCTGAAGGTGTTGCTGTCGGAATAGAAAAAGGATTACCAGTTATTGAGGGCGTTGTTTCTACAATGACAGACATGATGACCAAGGCTGTACAAGATGCAGAACCTGTCGGACTCTCAAATGACATGATTGTAACTGAGAGCTACGGGATGCCTGATGCGAGTCAGATGCAGGCCTCAGCTCAACAAGCTTCACAGGCAGGTAATCAAGGAATGTCTGATTCAACTCCTCAGTTGCTACAAACAGCTTTATCAGCTGCTAATGGTATTTTGGGTCAGTTTAGTTCAATCAGCCCTTCGATGGTAACTCAAGGGGCTGACTGGTTAACAAACTTCATGAATGGTTGGAATTCAGTTGCTCCGACTATGCTTGCAACGACAAATAGTTTTATTGTTCAATACACAACACTGATTACTAGTCAGAATAGCCCGAATTATCAAATGGGACGAACTTGGATGCAGAATAAGTTAAACGGCTGGAATAGTCTTGTTTCTACATTCATTACGACTGTGAGAAACTTCTGCAATCAAGTCTTGAATCTTTTACGGAGCTTTTACAATGCGATGTACCAAACTGGCCGCACTTGGCTTCAAAATCTGTTGAACGGTTGGAACACACTTTACCAAACATTCATCAATCGGGTGAATCAGCTGGGAAATGATGCGATTAATAATCTTCGATCGAAGTCGGGCGGCTTTAATAGCGCTGGGCGTTTCTTGATGCAGTCACTGATTGACGGAATTAATTCAATGGGTGGCACGCTTTCAGCAACAATGAATAGCGTAGCGAATAAGATGGTTGGCGGTATCGGAAAAGGTGTCAACGGAGTTATCGGCGGCGTTAACTTTGTCTTGAAAGAAGTTGAATCTGATAAGAAATTAGGAAACTGGGCAGTTCCGCAGTATGCCAGAGGAACTGACGGACATCCCGCCGATGGTCCAGCGGTTGTCAACGATCAAAAAGGTTCAAAATATCAGGAAATCATCCAAGAACCAGATGGATCTACTTTTATTGCTAAGGGTAGAAATGCTCTTGTTTGGCTGAAAAAAGGTGCGAAGGTACTCAATGCAACGGTGTCCGAGCGGATTCTAAAAGCTCAAAATAAATTTGGAAGTATGATTCCAAAATATGAAGACGGAATTGGAGAGTTCGATATTTTCGACCTAATTGATGATGAAGGAGCTTTCAAAAAACTCGTTGATCAGCGTGTAGATTACAACAGTATTATGGAGCCATGGCGTAACATGACAAAGGCAGGCGTTAAACTGATGACTAGCGCCGCCTATCCATTTGCTCAAAAACAAGTGGAAGATTCATATGGTGGAAGCTTTGACGGAGCGATGAACGCCAATAATGTTTACCAATACTTAGTTGATATCGCTCAAAAAGTTATGTCAAAATTTGGCGGACTGACAATTACATCTGGTTTTAGACCTGGCGATCCATACTGGCATGGTAAACATCAAGCCTTAGACATTTCCGGATACCCTTACGGAAGCCCGCGTTACACCGAGGCGGCTAACTGGGCATTTGAGAAATTCCCTAAACAAATTGCATATGTGATTACCAACGGAAGAGTTCGAGATCGTGTTGGTATGTCAGGGCAAGCTGCTACTGGTCAATGGGTACCGTGGCCGGATGGTGATCACTATGATCACATTCATTTGAATGGTGCTCTAGGAGCGGGCAGTGTCTATAAAGCCGGAACAGATGTTGCGGGCGGGTTGCCCACTCCAGGAGGATCAGCGGTTGAACGTTGGCGGTCATATGTGAAGAAAGCTCTGAAAATGAATGGACTTTCAACTTCTCAGGCCTACGTCAACGCTTGGATGTCTCAAATTCAAACCGAATCAGGCGGGAATCCGTCAGCAATTGGTGGGAATGATGGATTAGCCGATGGAAATGCAACAGGATTACTTCAAACGAAACCGGGGACATTTGCGGCTAACGCATTCCCAGGACACGGAAATATTATGAACGGTTTTGATAACATTCTCGCAGCCATTCGCTATGCAAAAGGTCGGTATGGTGCAAATATGCTAGGGGTTATTGGTCATGGTCATGGATACGAAAACGGCGGCTGGGTAACTGAAGAAATGTACAGAGTTGGGGAGAAGGGTAAACCTGAAGTTGTAATACCCGTCACTAAACCAGCCAGAGCAATGGAATTAATCGGTCAAGCACTGAATTACATGGCTCAAAATGGTTCAGGAATCATTCAATCTGCTACAACAGGTTTAAGCAACATGGCTTCAAACATGACTTTAAATCTCTCAGATTTTATTGGTATTGATACTCAAGCGATTCGAAGTAACTTTGCTAGTTCATCAAGTGTTGATCTTCGGGAAGTGATTCAGTTGCTAACTGTAAATAACCAATTGCTGGAGGAAATACGTGATAAAGAATTAGATGTATATCTGGACCAAGAAAAAGTAGGTAAGAAAGTAGCTAAGACTGTAGCAAAAGAAATTGTGAGGAGGAAATATTAATGATCAAGTTTCTTCGACAATTTCATTTAACAAATGGAAATGGCGAAACATTAGGATTAAACAATGAAACTGGACTTCTAGCCCTAGATCCCGAAGGGTTAGGAGTTTCTTTTGATAATGATTATGACGGATTGAACGGAAATTATCGAATAAAATCCAGTTCAGTGAATATGAATGAGTTTAAGATTAACATCATGTACGGAACTTTTCGAGACCAAAAAACCTATCAAGTTTTTTCCGACTTCATTTCATTTTTGAATTACACGCCGCTACAACTCCATTATGTAACGGATGCAGGACACTTTATTCGAAAAATAAAGGTAAAAGAAATTGGAAAAACAGAGATAAACTTTGCAGGGAGAATGAAGGAACCAGTTTCATTCGATTGTACTTCACCATGGTTTTGCTTGAAAACAGCTCAAAAGGTTTCTAAGACATTTACCACGTATGGTGGTAAGGTCCCAACATATGGTTATCCCTTCGTTTATGGTCCTGACCTAACTGGTAGATACAATATTCTAAAAATAAATAATGAGTCTGTCTATTTAATGAATAGCGACGAGATGGTGAGCCCGACACAGATCGAGATAGAAGGCGCTTGTATTGATCCTTATTGGGAACTTTGGCATAACGGGGAAAAAATTGCAGACGATGGTTATAAATTATCACTTAATGCAGGAGAGAAACTAGTTGTTAGTAGTTTTCAGGATGATATTCGGGTCTCTAGGTTTGGAACAGACGGATTTGAGCAAAGTGTCTATCAATACCAAGATCATAATAAGTCTAATTTCATCCATCTACCTGTAGGTAAATCAGAAATCGTCTGTCATGTTGGGGCTGCAGATTTTAAACTTTCGTGGCGAGAAGAGAGGTTGGTGGTTTAGTGATATATCATCTTTCTTTTTTTAAAAGGAGCAAAGGCAAGTACGGTGTACCACTTTTTTTGGACAGTTCTGATTGTGAGATAGAAAATGATGCAATATCAAATGTCCAATCAAATTTTAAGATTGGTGAACAAAAAATTCCAGCTTTGATTGGTGATTTCGTTTTAGTTAAAGACTATATCAAAGGATCATTCATATATTTCGGCATAATTCAAAGTATTGAGAAAGATGAGTTTGGTGCTTGTCAGATATTCTCCTTAATCGATTTTGAATTCGCTGCTACACGGGTTAGTGGAAATTCCTTTGAGCATCATTTTAGAAATTTGGTTATGAGCAATTTGATTAACGATCCGACAAAGAGTATCCCACACTTAGTAATTCAAGTAAGTTCAAATACAGAGCATCTTTACCAGCCTTCAGATCCACCAACTGTAACAAATCTCATGAAATACTATTTTAACGCATTTAAGAAATATAACATTGTATGGCGTTTCGTTGAGATTGATACTGATGGGAATCTAATTACTGAACTGATTCGGATTGAAACTAAAGTAAAGATTAAAAACAATATTTCTGATTTCTCAGATTGGGATGTTAGTGTTAGAAACGCAAATACAGGAAATGAAAATAAGCTTTTGATAATTAATAAGAAAACATCAAGTAGTGAGAATCCTATGGTTCTTGCTACATATTTTTTGACTAAAAATAATGAACTAACAACAAATAGCAGCCATCAAAATATTGAAAGGCCAACTTTGACAAAAGTGTATATTTACGACACTGAGCAAGAAGATAGACCAACTTATGAAAATGTGGCAAAAAGCGAACTGTCAGGAAATGCTTATGCCCACGAAATTACGTTTAAGGTTAGAAAAGTTTCTAAGATACTTAGTGAGGAAAACATCTTCCTTGGTTTATTGGCAAACCTATCTATTGAAAATCAGCAATATGAATCAGTATTGACTTTCTATAGAGTTGAGAAAGATCTAATAGAACTTAAATTTGGAAACATTCGATCACGTGTGACCGAATACATGGATGAGTAGAAAGTGAGGAAATAGAATGGCAATTAAACCATTTACATTTGAACATATGTTAAATACAGCTGGATCGGATGCGAAAATCTATCATGCTTTAGCCGGTAAAAATAGCTATGTCATTCCAGGCTATGGTAATGAATTTGCAGCGACTTCTCAAGGTCTAAAAATATTGATAGATACCGGTTGGCTCATTTGTTTTGGTAGAAATATTCAAAATGATTCGATTGAAGAACTAATTGTCCCAGCAAACACCACAGGTTATGTCACAGTAAGTTTAGATATGACTAAAGAAAATATCCCGCATGGAAATTGGTGGGATAATGACTATACTGTTGAGCAAAATCAAGTCAAACTTGAGGTTCGACAAGATTTGATTTGGAGTAACCCTTCAAATGACGATCAGCAATTTACATTCCCGTTATACTCGTATGTAGCCAATGACACAACCGTTAATCTTACTAAATTCGAGGAATCATTTAATAGTGATCCTCATCGAACTATTGTTCATTTGGATGCTGGTATAGGCAGTGGAGGATATTGGACAGCTGCTGACGAATTTAATTTGGGAACTTTTGATTCAATTGAGTGGGTTTTATTGAGCTGGGGATCGCCTACAAGGGATGGGGCAAGTGAGTGGTATACTTCGCAGTTTACTCAATTTCACAAAAAACAATTCATGGACAAAGCGGCTCAACATATTCCTTTGATATCCGGATACAATTCTGGTGTGCCAGAAATGGCTTCAAAAATTCTACACTGGCGAACGGAAGGCGGAAAGTTACTCTTAAAAGGCGATAACTTTAACTCAACTAACCAATTTTCCAAAAAGCTTAGAATAAGAAAAATTGTTGTTCTACGGGGTCGGTGGCATGAAGTTTAAATAAGGGGAGGTGATATGTTTTGATTGAACTAAGTCTTGATCTGAATAAGAGTATTAAATCATTTCAAAATCGAATTACTCTTCGACAAGGTGATATAGGTGAAAAAGTATTAATAAGTATTTATGACAATAAGAAGCCCGTCGATTTAACTGAGCAACACAAAGTAAAGTTAGAAGGGAATCTAAGAAATAGTGATTATGTAGAGGGCGAAGCAAATCCATACAATTCTGAAAAAGGGAAATATGTTTTCCAATTTCAGAGCAAAGATGTATCAATTATTGGAAAATATCAGAGAGCATTTCTTCGAGTTTATGATGAAAATGATAATCGTATATCTTCAGAGGAAGTTCATATCGAAGTTCTTAAAGACGCTGATATTTCTCAAAGTCAAGCAACGACATATGTATCAAAACTGGATGATCTTTTAGAAAACATGGATCAAGAGTTTGAATCATTCATGGATGAGAAAGAAATTGACTACGGGAAACTCGATCAAAAATGCAATGAACTTGGCTCAGAGCTAACCTCTATTCAAATTGAGTCAACGGGGATTAAAAAGACTCAATCTGATATTTTGCAGTCAATCAAAGACAACAAACTCGCTACGAAAACAGAGCTAGAAAATGCAAAGCAAGAAAGCTCCGCAAACGTGATCTATCAGTTAATTGGGAAAGAAGAAGCTGAGATTTTAATTACTGCTGATTTCAAAGAAAAGATTACAGGATCAGTCGTTGAAAATCCTAATATTATTCGCTTTTTGACAAATTCAACATTTATGGCTCCGTTAACAGGTAGCGAACCAGGTCAAGTTTACTATGATGGAGCAATGACAAAGGATGGTGTAACGCTAAATGTTGGGAACACAAACTCAGACTATATGTCACAAATTCAACTAAACTGGAATCTGGTTGAAATAGTCGATAGAACTATTCCAGAATTATTTGAAACAGTTGGATTAACTGATGATAGTGAGAAAATAGAATTTATAAAAAAAAATGTTAGTTATATTAAAAATACAGTGGATGGTGTAGGAACAGGACTCCGCAGAAATAGATTAACTTTCAAAACGTATGATTCAGCTGGTGTTTTAGAAACCGAGGAGTCGGTTAATGACACTGCGAAAATTCAGGAGTTAGTAAGAGAATATGCTGATAGAGCGACGATCAAAAACATGATAAGTGATCGTGGTTTTTTAAGTGCACTTCTTTTTACAGAAGCATCAGACGGAGTAGCAGTTTCGCAAGCTTCTCTAGATTACACCAAGCTCGAATTTAAAATTAAAGTTTCTGCAAATCTATTAATTAAGTTAATGATAGCGAACAATCACGTAGAAAACTTAGCGACTCAAGAAGAGGCTGAATCAGGAACGGATAACGCCAAAACGATGACACCGCTCAGAACTGCACAACAGATTAATAAAAAAGCTGTTACGATTGCTGGAAATCAGACGATTGGTGGAATCAAGAACTTTAAAGATGGATTGATGATTAATGATGATTTGGTTGTGAGCAAGAATGATCACAGTGTGTTTATTCTTGACTCAACAACGTCGAGTGTGATTGCCGAAGGTAAATTATGTTTTATTTTGCATGGCTCATTAGTCGTAGTTGAAGGGTCGATTAAGTTTAAAACGGATGTTGCGTATGTCACGATGATTAGTTCGTCATTACCAGATTCAATGATTGCAACTATCAACAATGCTACACTCGTTGGTCACATTGGAAATAATAGCGCCAAAGGAATTTTTGTGGAAAAGGGGACTAAAAATATAAAAGCGAACAGTGTCTTCGTAGCCGGCGAATGGTTCACCTGCAACGGCGTTTATTGGGCAGGGAAAGAATAGGAGGAAAAAAATGAAAACAATTTATGAAATTTTGTATCCGTTCGGGTGCAAAACAACAGAAGTGGCAGAGGATTTTGAAACAAAGTTTCCATACACGGAAGTAGAACCTGATGCCAATCGAGATCTAATGCTACAGTTCTTCGATGTGAAATTGAACGTATGGCGTCCAGTAGAATACATGGCAAGCACTGAGAAGATTAGTCTGTTAGAGAACTTTTACACGAAAGCTACAGCTGATGTTAAAACCTTAACAAAGCAAAATGAGGTTCTTAACGACCAACTAACAGATACTCAATTAGCTTTAGCCGAAGTATACGAAATGCTGGTACCAGCCGATGCAGCAAAGGAGGTAGTATAGATGGCAAATATTTACGTGAATTTAATCCAGAAAGGCCTGAAGACTATTGAAGAAGTTCCTAGAACAATCAGAAATGAAGTACAAGCAATCCTTGATGCAGAAACTGCGGATTAGGATTGCTTTTTATTTACTCAGAAGGGAGGTGGAAGAAATGGCCGTAGTATATGCGACTTTAATTATTAAAGGCAAGAAGACGATTGAACAAGTACCAGGTCTAATTCGCGAGCAAGTGAAAGAGATTCTAGTAGATATGGATTTGCCAGAATTGGCAGAGTAACAATTTAGCCTCGTTTTTAACGGGGCTAATTATTTAGTTGGAAGGCGGGGGAGTTTTGAAAGATGATACTGCACAAGATGTTATTGAGCGCTTAGTGCGCATTGAAACAAAACTTGATAATTACGAGGCATTGAGAGAGAAGGCGGATGCTGCGAAAGATGTGGCGGATCACGCATATTCTATTGCACTCAACAATGCTGATGACATCAAAGAAATTAAAGCAAACAATAAATGGTCATGGGGTTACATGATCGGTTTAGGTATTACTATATTAGGCTATTTCTTAACGAAATTATAGGGGGGTTTGAAATGATTTTACCGGACAAGTATTACCAAATTATTAAATGGGCGGTTCTCACAGTGTTGCCAGCTGCATCTGTTTTAGTTGGCACACTTGGAAAAGCATACGGTTGGGGTGGTGCGGATATGACTGTGCTAACAATTAATGCTGTAGCTACTTTTTTAGGAGTAGTTACAGGTGTCTCAGCATACAATTCGAAAAAATAGGAGGAATCACATGAAAAAGAAAATTACGTTACTGAGCCTTTTACTGGCTCTTTTTTTATTGCCTATTAATGGCTTTGCTTACACGATCAATAACGAGTTCAATTTAGGGGCGAATGAAGGCAGTCCAATTAGAGCAAATCCAAATTATATTGTGGCGCACGATACTGCAAATCCTAGCGCAACAGGACGTAACGAAGCTACCTTTATGAAGCGCAATTGGATGAATGCCTACACTAGCTATATTGTTGGTGACGGTATTGTCTACCAAGTTGGTGAACCCGGCTATGTGCAATACGGAGGCGGCTCTTATGCCAATGCGAATTCGCCAGTACAAATTGAATTGCAAGCAACGCCCAATCCAGCGCTCTTTAAACAGAACTATAAAGTTTACATTGAATTAATTCGTGACAGTGCGAAACGGTTTAATATTCCTCTTACTGTAGACAGTCCAGTAGGCGGCAAAGGGGTCATCAGTCACCAATACATTTCTACGAATTGGTGGGGCGATCATACGGACCCGTATGGCTACTTAGCAAGTCACGGTGTCTCACAAGCGCAATTTGCACATGATGTGAAGTATGGTTTTGAATCAAACGAGAACAAACCTGCACCGACACCAAGTAAACCTGTAGATCCAACTACCGCAGGCTCAGGATATTCTGTACTGAACGATGGCAAAGGAAACCATGCTCATGTTGATCAATGGGGGAGAATCGGAAACACCTTGAAGGCTCGTGGTTGGCATATCGCTAACTACAAGTATCAATATGTATTTATTATTGATCGGACCACTGGCAAAGAATTGGCACGCCAAAAAGCACCTGGAGTAGCGAGACCAGATGTGAACGCAGCCTATCGTACAACAGGAAGTGTTGGCTACGATTTGAACTTTAATGCGAAACAATTTAGTGGCAAATCAGTAATTGTTATGACTCGTGCAACAAATGATGCTACTGGTAATGTCAGTGGTGGTCATCAAGATTTCTATGAGACTCGTTGGTATCACGATATTAAGTGACATTAAAAAAGAGTTTAGACGAGAATGCGCTTGCAAGATATTAACAAAAGAGCTATTATGAATGTGTAAGTTTTACCAAAACTTACTTCTTTTTCATAACTAAGTTTCATCTTGATAGCAACCAGTCGTGTGCGAGCTGGTTGCTTTTTTGTGGAACTTAGAAACATGAGTGTATCATTTGCAAAGAAATCGGTTTCTAGGTAACATCTACTCTATTGGGAAGTCACTCGCCCATAAAAAAAGGGAACGTCAGATACAGTTACTTGGGGAAGTGGACTGTGGGGAAGATCTGACGTTCTATTTCTTTATTGTAACACGTTTAAAAAATAATAATACTCATTTAAAGTACCCTTAGTTCAATTGGTAGAATACTCCGGTTCATATCGGAAGATGCGGGTTCGAGTCCTGCGGGGTACATAAAAAATACCTCCTCTTTTAGAGAAGGTACGTAAGTCTAGAAATATTCTTTTTCAAAGAAGGTATTAGTTAAATATTTAACGTTGTCTGAATAAAGCTCCGCCTTTATTTAACGTAGCGTGAGAATTAATTGAATGATTAGCTAGCGTATTGGCTAAAGTACCAATATTAATGGATTGTCTCACAGCCTTTTGATTGGGGTTGGCATTAGCTTTTTTGTAAAGTGACATGATTTCTTGTGTGGTAATTGTCTTCATAATAATCAACCTCTTTCATAGTTAGTTTACCATATTTTCAGGAGAAAGGGATACAAATGCTTTGCTAACAGATCTAATCATTTTCTCTATCGCTGAAGACTGCAATGCAATGATGGCAGAGTGATGGACCGATAGAACATAATCTTGTAATGTATTATCATCTTCTAATTGCAATATTTTGAGTCCGATCCTCTTGCATGTTTCAATATCAAAGTGTCTGCTGTGTGTTTTCGAATTTTCATGTTCATTTAAAAAATTCACAATTCGATCAACTTTTTCTTTTTCAGACGGGTCAAACATATTAGTAGATAGCCATTCTTCGATCAAAATATTAGATAGTTCAATTGCATCAATTGCCGACTTCATGAATGCTGCAGGATATTGTTGCAATTTGATAGCCCAGTATTGAGCTGTGTTGGGATTATTTTGTAAATCCTCTTTTGCTTCTTCAAATTCTGACTTAACATTATAAGCTGGGATCCCGCCTGGAAACTGAGGGTCAATAGGTCCTAGACTAGACTGATGACCCATAACGATTTCTTTTGCAGAACAAGCTATCATTGTACCAGCGGACATAGCCATATGGGGGACGATCACTCTAATATCATTTTTGAACATTGCACGCAAATATTTCACAATGGATTCTGTTGCATGGGGATCCCCACCTGGTGTATGCAAAATCAGATCAAGTCCTTTTGAACGATCCATCAAGTGTACTGCATTCATAAAACCTTCCATATCAGAATCATTAATAGAAAGATTTTGAGCGTAAGGCTTTTCGTTAAAAGCTGAGTAATAAAGTATTACATTGCGCTTTGTATAATCCTCAAGTAAATTAATGTATTTTTTTATGGTTAAATCTAATGGATCTTCTTGATTAGGAAACTGCGTGTTTTGAATTTCTAATAAAATATCTTGCCACGAAGCCAACAACTCACCCCATTTAAAATTCTAATTAAAAAAATTATAACTATGTCAACGGGAGTTTTAAAGCGAACAGATGTTTAATTGAGATTAAAATTTGCCTATGATGTTGTTAGTAATTTCCATCATGATCCGAGTCTCGCCAATCACCGCATATTTCTTCACCACGAACTGTTTCCTACTATTGTAGTCACCAGCCACTACGACTCGCATTCCGTTCTCAACATCTGCCAAAAAAGATAGTGAGTGTGAGGCAATAAGACATGACTGATTATTCAGCTTAAAATAGACAAGGGGGCGTTCTGAAAGCTTTAATATTTTAATACTAGTCACTAAACCACTCATGCTCATCATTTAAACCACTCCCATATCTAAGAATATAAAAATCGTCATTGTGAAAGGCGTTTGCTTTCATACAGTAAAACTCAAAACATTTTTCTCCGACTTCATTGATAGCATTTGGACCGAAATCCCAGAGAACTTTTTCGAGTTCTGAGAACGGAATATATCCTTGTTCATACTGCAAAATTAAGTTCATTTCATTCACTCCAATTATGCAGATTTAATTTTTAAGTTTTCGAATTTATCCATATCACGCTTTAGGTATTCTCTAGCAAAATCTAAATCAAGTACCCATTTATCTATATCGCTTTTTTCAATGATTAAGGGCATGCGATCATGAATAGGGGAGACAGCAGCATTCGGTTCTGTTGTCATAATGATTGACTCTGCTACATTCTCATGAATGCGGTAAAAGCCAGCAACGTAAATAACTTCGTTATTACCAGTGAAGAGAAATTTCTTTTTGTCAGAATTCCATTCGTAGAAACCGTTCATCGGGAAGACAATACGACGTTCACGGAAATGCTTGCTAAAGGTTTTCTTTTCTTCGACTGATTCCGATCGGGCATTGATGAAGAGCTGTCCTTTTTTGAAGCCCTCAAATCCCCATTTGGTGACTCCAGGTACGACTTCATTATTCTTATTTGCACCCAACGTCAACACATTGTTTGACGGGAATACTTCACCTGTAGCAATTTCCTGCTCTTTATACTTTTCTTGCTTCTTGGCTACATCAGCGATAATCTGCCAGTATTCATCTAATTCGCCTGTGAGCGGTTCAAAAAGATATCGTCCACACATTTAAATCAATCCTTTCTCAATAAGCCATGTTTTTCAAGATCCATGCCCTTGTAACTGTACACTTTTATTCTAGAATTCTCGCTAATAGGTCTAACATCGAAATAAAAGGTATGATCCTGACCATCTACACATTTATATCCAATAATTCGAAAGCTTGTCATTTGTCTTTTATGCATCAAGTATAGCAGCTCGTCTTGCAAAGCGAAAAGCGGAACGTCTGTGATGACATAGTTCATAAAATCTTTGGTAAATCTTTCACTGTTCTCAGTATGGTAATCAAATTCTAAGTCATCAGTATTAAGCATTAGGAGATCCAACTCCATTTCGCGCGATCAGCAATCTGGATATTATTTATAGAGTCAATCGCTACCAGTTGTATCCCCAATTCGTCATCGGAAATATAGAGTGTATTGCCATTATGGCCTTCAACAACTCCAACTACATCTTCAAAAGCAGAACCTTCACCATTTAGCTCGGCAGTTTGAATAACCACTTGACTATGATTCTTAAACGCAGTATCAAGAACTGCACCAATTTCAAAATCGCTCATCGGTTCCTTACGATGCCAAACTTTATTTCTTACTGTGTTATCTTTTTCCATTTCTGATGTATGCTCGCTTAGATAGAATCCCATCCACTTGGCCATACCGCGATCATCATAACCACGCACATAAGGGTCAGGATGATACGCCATAAATGCTTCGCCCATACTAAATCATCCTCTCAAAATTTAAAGTCCATCCAAACCACCAGCGCCGCCGTTATGCCCGCCCACGAGTCCAGCCCGCTTAATACTGCGACCGGACTCCAACGTGGAACTAGCACGAACGATGCTGACAAACCCATATTTTTCACGAATTAAATCCATTGCCTTATCGATTTTTATTCTCTTTTCTTGATCGGTGGGGTCTTCAAACAGATCAAGCTGATCACCGCTCTCGTAAACCAGATCAGAATAGGTGACTCCTATATGGCGCATGAAACTTCGTCCGTCATAAAATTTATTAAATAGAAACAATAAGTGCTCAGCTAGTAACTTTGTATCATCAGTTGCCGAAACTTTCGTTTGCCGGCTAAAACCTTTCTTTCCTTCATCTTTACTGTATCCAATAAAAAGATGAACAGTAGTTGTTTTAGCTCCACGTCGTCGCAATCTGATCGCCACTTGCTCCGCCATTTCTCGTATAAGAAGGGGCATCTCATATCCAGCGTAATCACGAGGCAGGACTTGACTATTACCAATGTTGCGTCCCTTTGGAATGTATGGTTTTTGCAAACGTGAACGATCAATACCATTTGCATGGTGGTAAAGCTGAAGCCCCATGATCCCGAATTTTCTATGTAATCGTTCGGGGGATGCATGCGCTAAATCTTTTATGGACTTAATGTTCATGAATTCCAAGTTACGTTTCATACGACTTCCGATTCCCCAAAAATCATCGATCTCAGGAATAGCCCATACTTTTGTGACCACGTCCTCATAGTTCCATATCGCCCGCATGTTGTGATTCTTTTTAGCTTCATTATCAAGAGCTAATTTGGCAAGAAGGGGATTGCTGTTTGACATACCGACTGTCGAAAAAATACCAGTAGCTTTCAAGATGTCTTGCTGGATGCGCTGAGACACAATATCCAGTTTTTGCGCACGACTTAAATTTTCGTCAGGTACAAAATAGTTGAGAGAAGCAGTCAAATCGACTACGCCTTCATCAATCGAGTACCACATAATATCCTCATCGGCAGCGTATTTGCGTACAACATTTTGGATTTTCAAATTTTCCGCGATGTAGTACCGCATTCGCGGCGGTGCTACGATCAAGTCTTTGACACGAGGGTTTTCCGCTTCGGTAGGGAGATCCCACTTGCGTGCCACATTTCGGACTCCTAAGACTTTTTTCGCCATTGGGCTGCTTGCTAGTATTAGACCGCTTGTGTTATCAGCAGTAGACATCACAATCAAAAGGTCTCGTAATGGATGTAAACCACGAGAGACCAGTTCACACGAGGCGTAAAATGACTTCATATCGATAAAAGCGTAGTCACGGTGCGGTTCTAATTCATATTTAAAATTCACACCATCCACAATAATCACCTCAAAAAGAAAAATACTTATAATGTTTTGTTTTTTATCTTTTTCTCAAGTGAATCAAAGAAATCATTCATGCTATCTATCCACTCATCGACATCACTTTCTGTTTCCATTGAAGGCCAATGACCGGGCACAACATTCCAATCTTGTTTTAAATACATTTCATAAAAGTATTCCTTCATATCTTCTGCAATATATCCAGTGAAGCCTTCATAGGTAGTAACCCTATGTCCTCTTTCATCGAATTTATTATATAAGTGATTCTCGGCATCAAAGTCTGAGAAATCTACATTTATTAAGCTACTATCAATTTGATCTAAAACATTATTAGTCGCTATATAATCACCCCAAGAAATACCTTGAGTAGGATCCTTTACTATATTTGCTCTGGCCACTGCGTACATGGTATTTAGGTTTTCATTCCAAATTTCTGTGATACGATCTTTTGCTTTTTCAGAATCTCCTGAATACTTATTTGTAAAAAATTTGATACCTTCAAGAATAAATTGATCATAATGATCTAGATTTGTTTGAAGGAAAATATTAAATTCATCTTTGTTCATAGTTGTGTACTCCTTACTAGTTTCCTTTATTATACGAACGCATGTTCGATTTGTAAAGGGGAACGAAAAATTAAGAAATCTGCTATAATACATTCGAGGTGAACGTGATGGAATCATATGAACAACAAATCAAAGATTTACGTGAAGGAAAGATCGATAAGATTGAAGTTAATAGGGAAAACTTTTTTCTTTGGCGAGATGCTTGGATGAAGCAAGAAGACAAAAAGTTCTTTCGAGGGATTGCTGGATTAAAAGGTCATATTACGTATGTGTATGACACAACAGTAATTTAGATTTTCAGAAAAAAACATCCAATAATCCGCCATTTCTTCGCCACGTTGTAAAACCTGTTTGAGTATTTAGAGATACTTCTAAATATTAATAAAGCAAATAACTTCCCGATGAAGCTATTTGCTACAAGGCTGTATAAATATCATTAAGACAGCGTAGAACTTTGTGAATATAGGGATGAGATAAGAGGCATTCATGGCCGTTCTGAAAATGGATGAGGATGAACCTAAGAAAAAATAGCTTTTTTGAACTACGATTAAAGTTATGAGGCGTTGGATCAGTGATCCTTCGCCTTTTTATATGTTCATATAGTTGGAACGGGCAAGTAGATGAGTCTGATTCTTAATTGAAAAAGAAGAAGCTCCAACTTGAAAATTTAGCTATATTTAATTAATTACATAAAAATAAGAAAATCATCACAGGATATACCAAGTAAAAATGTCTTACCAGATTAATCGAATAATTATCTATTTCTTCAAAAGCTTGAGTTTACTAATACTCGCAATAAAAATTTCATAGCTTACTGAAAAAAATGACCATCTTTTTAATAATTGCAATGATACGATTGGGGCACTATTAAAAAGAAGGTGATGGTCATTAATAAAGTCGTATATCTATTCAAAATTTCTTTCGGATTAGCAATTATCTCTTTAGCCTTGAATTTCTTTTTATTACCGCATAATATCGCTTCCGCAGGGGTTGGAGCGATTGGTCATTTACTTGAACTGAGATGGTCTGTCAGTAGCATTTATACAGTTTGGTTCATTAATCTGTTCATGCTTGTAATGACCTATATAATGTTGGACAGACAAGTTTTTTCTAAAATATTTTTAGGCAGTCTGCTTTTTCCTATTTTTTTAAAGGTTATTCCAGCGAACCAAGTATTATTTTCTCATATGGCTTCCTTAATTATAGGTAGCACATTGTTTAGTTTGGGAGTATTTTTTCTTTATAAATCCAACTCGTCAAATGGAGGAATTACTATCCCTCCCATTATACTCGAACGCTATTTTAGAATACCTACTCATCGAGGATTATTGTTAACTAATCTAGTCATTATTTTTTTGAATTTCTATATTTTGAGACCGGTAGATGGACTTTTTGCAGTATTATCGATTCTAATTATGACCTTCTCTATGAAATTATACACAGCTATTGATAATAAATGGTTGATACGAGAAGCAGGTAATATAAATATCAATAAGTAGAGTACCAAGCTGTCAATAGGATATTGGCAGTTTTTTTTAGACAAAATTAGTTATTATTTTATGAGTCGATTCGATGCGTTGCTGTAATTTATTATCATGTTAGTTGATTTATTCTGAAACAGATGACGAGAATAAACTCTTTGTAATCACAGCTTGCTACGTAATAGTCATTTGAGTATACTGGTTAAATGATGTCTCATTCTAGCTGTATTTCTATTTTGCTAATGTATTCTAAATAAGAAAGAATCACAGCTTCGATTTTTTTATCAAATAAATATGATTTTTGGATTTTAGGACAAATACAATCAAGAAAGGGCACATTTATGGAACGAATTAAAGCTCTATTATCAGAAAAATTTGGTTATACGCAATTTCGGAATGGGCAAGAGGAGATCATTCAAAAGGTATTGCAGAAGCAGAATGTTTTAGGGATCATGCCGACCGGTGGCGGAAAGTCGATTTGTTACCAATTACCAGCACTTGTTCTGGAAGGTTTAACTTTGGTCATCTCTCCTTTGATTTCCTTAATGAAAGATCAGGTTGATAGTTTGAATGAAGTGGGTATTCCTGCTGCGTTTATTAATAGTACTTTGTCCAATCTTGAGATGAACGAACGCGTGCGAAAAGCAGCCCGCGGCGAGATCAAATTGCTGTATGTGGCACCAGAGCGCTTAGAATCAGCGGATTTTCGCGAATTGTTGCGTTACGTACCGATTGAACTTTTAGCAGTCGATGAAGCTCATTGTATTTCTCAGTGGGGACATGATTTTCGCCCAAGCTATTTAAAATTAGCGGAAACCATTGCGAATTTCGATCAGCAGCCGACAGTTATCGCGTTGACCGCGACCGCAACTCCACAAGTCGCAGATGATATTTCAAATCTATTACATATTTCAAAAGAAAACGAGATCAAAACGGGCTTTGCGCGAGAAAATCTGGCGTTTCAAGTGGTCAAGGATCAAAAGGATCTGTATCTGACGGAGTATTTAAAGTTAAATCAAGGACAATCAGGCATTATCTATGCTTCTACCCGTAAAGAGGTGGAGCGTTTGTATCATTTATTGAAGCATCAGCAGTTTTCTGTCGGCAAATATCATGGCGGCCTGAACGACGCCGAGCGTATGCAGAATCAAGAGGATTTTTTATTTGACCGCATTCAAGTGATGATTGCCACTAATGCTTTTGGTATGGGGATCAATAAAAGTAATGTTCGTTTTGTGATTCACGCCCAAATTCCGGGGAATCTAGAATCTTATTATCAAGAAGCCGGTCGTGCTGGTCGTGATGGACTGCCAAGTGAGGCTGTCTTATTATACGCGCCGCAGGATCTTCAGGTTCAGAAATTTTTTATTGAACAATCTCAATCAGAAAGCTCGTATCAACAAAATGAATACACGAAATTGCGAGAAATGAATCAATATGGGCATACTCAAATGTGCTTGCAGCGCTATATTTTAAACTACTTTGGTGAGGATCAGCCGGATTGCGGAAAATGCAGCAACTGTTTGGATGATAGAGAATTAGTTGATATCACTACCGATACGCAAAAAGTGTTATCTTGTGTAAAGCGGATGGGAGAAAAATTTGGGAAGGCCCTAGTTGCGAAAGTTTTAACTGGATCGAACGATCAAAAAATTAAACAATGGCGCTTTGAACAGCTGCCAACCTATGGCTTGATGAAGGAGTATTCGCAAAAAGAAGTGTCTGGCTTGATCGACTACTTGACGGCTGAGCACTATTTAGTGCCTTCCGAAGGACAATACCCTCTACTCACCGTTTCCGAGCAAGGAATTTCGGTTCTCTTAGGCAAACAGGAGGTTTATCGTAAGCAGGCACCAGTGAAACAATTAGTTGCAAATGATGCACTTTTTGAAGAGATGCGAAGCTTGCGTTCTCAACTGGCTCAAGAAAAAAATCTACCGCCATATGTGATTTTCTCTGATAAAACATTGATGGAGCTAGCAGAAAAACAGCCACAAACTTCTCTAGAATTTTTGCAAATCAAAGGGGTCGGCAAAAGTAAGCTGGATAATTATGGCGAGCAATTTTTAGCGCTTTTGAAAAAGGAAAATTAATCGTTAAAAAAACACGTTCTCACTTTGGCTGAGAGCGTGTTTTTTTGATCAGTGAGTATTAGTTTGTTTCAAAGATTCGCGGGATGATTGTATCGATTCGCAACAATTCATCCTCAGAAAGCGTCTTTCCATCTTTTTTCCAGACGTTGATTCGACGATGCTCCTTTTCAAGAGCATAGTTTTCTGTCACATATTTTGCTCGCGGATTATTCAGCAGTTCTTTAATAAATTGAGCACGCAATTGGCTAAGCGACAGCCCATGCTCTCCTTGTTTTAAAAAAGGTGATTCATAGTGATAAACACGTTGGTCAGTTGAAACTGTTCCTCGCATAGTAGTCTCCTTTTCTTAGTGTATAGCCTCTATTTTAACAGTGATTGATGGGTTAAAAAATAGTATTTCAAAAGTTAATAAAAAATTTCTTATTATTTTTTCGAAAAAAATGAACTTCTTTATCTGCTGCCTTGCCCGTATAATATTAAGTGAAGAGGTAAGCGCTCGGTTAGGAGGCAGAAATGAAAAGAATACTGATTTTAGAAGATGATACTGACTTAAATGATGGGATCAAAATGGCATTAGATCAAGAGGATAAGGTTTTCTATCAGTGCAAAAAGATTAGTGAAGCAAAGCAGATTTTAAATAACTTTGCGATAGATTTGATGTTATTGGATTTAAACCTTCCTGATGGTCACGGGATGTTATTTTTAAAAGAAATTCGTCAAACGAGCAAAGTTCCAATCATCATTATCACAGCAAATGATTTGGAATCGGATATCATCCTTGGACTGGAGGCAGGGGCGAATGACTATCTGGTGAAACCATTTAGCTTGATGATTCTTCGTGCTCGCGTAGCTGTTCAGTTAAGACAGATCACACCGCAACGAAAGTTTGTCATTGATCATCTCGTGTTTGATTTTGAAGCGATGGTGTTTTACGTTTCTGAAAGTTTAATTGAATTAAGTAAAACGGAACAGCGTTTGCTTTACTTGTTATTGAATAATCAAGGAGCAACATTGAAGCGCTGTTATTTAATAGATAAGGTTTGGTCTGGTAATAGTGAATTTGTAGATGAGCACGCGTTGACGGTGGTTATTCAACGTTTGCGGAAAAAAATCGGTGATGATCCAAGTCATCCTAAATATATAAAAACTGTTTACGGGATTGGTTATAGTTGGAGGTGACGGAATGGATTGGGGAATTATGGTTGTTGTATTTTTGTTTGGCGTTGTTTGCTGTGGCACCATTTGTCTGATTTACTTTAGGCGAAAGCAGAAAAGGGTGATTGATTCCCTTCAGGAAATGGTTGCCGCTGCAGCAAACGGCAATTTGAAATTAACCAATTATGAAGAGTCGCAGCTATCATCATTGGAAAATGATCTATATAACTATTTATCGAGTACCCTTGTGACTGCTGAGAGTCTCACAGAGCAAAAACAGGTGATCCAAACATTAATCTCTGATATTTCACATCAATGTGTGACGCCTATTGCTAATATCCTATTGTACGCACAATTATTAGCAGAAAAGGATCAACAGGAATCCCCTGAGATTAAGTTGATTTCTCAACAATCAGAAAAATTAGATTTTTTGATTAAAGCACTAGTAAAAATGTCTCGACTTGAAACTGGAACGATCGCTCCAGTTGTCAAGAACCAGCCGGTAGCCCCGATGCTTGTCTCAGTGAAAAAGCAATTTCAAACAAACTTGCTGGAAAAAGAAATCACTCTAACGATAGAGGAGTCAGGGGAATCTGCTCTTTATGATCAGAAATGGACGAGCGAGGCGTTGTCTAATATTTTAGACAATGCGATTAAGTATAGCCCTGCTGGCAGCAATATCCGAATGACGGTTGAAAGCACACCTATGTTTACTAAGATCCGTGTTCAGGATGAAGGCAACGGTATTTCTGAAAATGAACAAAATAGAATTTTTCAGCGATTTTACCGCAGTGAAGACGTTGCGGATCAGCCAGGTATCGGTGTAGGTCTGTATCTTGCGCGACAAATTATTGAAGCTCAGAGCGGTTATATTAAATTGACTTCAGTAATGGGACAAGGCAGCTCTTTTTCCATTTATCTTCCCGCAGAATAGAATCTCTCAAAACTGATACTTTTGAGAGACAACCTGGAGATATTTTCTTGCTATAGTTTGGATTGTAGAGATACGATGCAAACTTTTTTCTTGGAGGTGAGTAGAAATGGAAATCATACAAACAATCGGAGTTGAAAAAACCTATGGTCAAGGCGATGCAAAAGTACTAGCACTAAGAGGAATTGACTTAACAATCAATCGCGGGGAATTTTTAGCGATCGTAGGAACTAGTGGCAGCGGAAAATCTACGTTGCTGCATATTCTTGGCGGCTTGGATCAACCAACAAAAGGGGAAGTAAAGGTTCATGGCAAGAATATTGAAAAGTTGAATGATGAAGCCTTGACGATTTTCCGAAGAAGGAATATCGGTTTCGTGTTTCAGAAATACAATTTGGTTCCTATGTTGACGGTGTGGGAAAATATCGTTGTTCCGATTCTATTAGATGGAAAAAAGATTGATAAGGAGTATATTTCTGAGCTGATTACTCTTTTACGGCTAACGGATAAGGTAAATAGTCATCCAAATGAGTTATCAGGAGGGCAGCAGCAACGCGTCGCAATTGCCAGGGCATTAGCGACCAAGCCGGTGATTATTTTTGCAGATGAGCCGACGGGGAATTTGGATTCTAAAACCGGGCAGGATGTGCTTGGATTACTAAGAATTACCAGTAAGAAATTTAAACAAACGATGGTAATCATTACTCATGATGAGGAAGTTGCACAATTGGCTGATCGAATCATTCGAATGGAAGATGGCATCTTAGTATCGGAGGTGCGTGATGGATAAAATTGAAATGAAAAATACGTTATTAGGACTAACAATCCGTTTTGTTAAAGACTATCGAAAAAACTCCTTCGCACTTATCTTTAGTCTGCTGCTATCAATCACGTTGATCTTCAGTATATTGACGCTCTTGCACACGAATCATCGCGTGATCGCCAAACAAAATTTGTTTATCTACACGGCAATTGACTATGAAATTAGCGGTTTGGATGCTGAACAGATATATCTGCTCAAGCAAAATTCTGAAATCAAGTACTTAGGCATTGGAAAGCAGTTAGGGAATATTCAAACAAAAGATTCACAAAGAGGCATACTGCGTGCCTCAAATTCCGAGGAGATACTTGCTGTAGCAAAACTTCTAAAAGGAAGAATGCCGAAAAAGCCTCAAGAAATCGTTGCAGAAAAATGGGCATTGTTGAATCTAGGGATCAATCCGATTCTTGATCAGGAAGTAGCTGTACCGGTCAGCTATAATAATTCTACAAATAAGGTAGTGACGGAAAAATTTAAGCTGGTTGGAATCATTAGCGATCAGGCTTTTCATAAAAGAGCTGCAGTGGTCACCCTGTATACAGGATTGGACATGAAAAACGATCATGACAAGGGTCTAACGGCTTCAATCGCGTTTAGTGAAGGCGGTAATAAGCAGAAACTAACGAAAATAAAACAGCAATTAAACCTAAGAGATAAGCAAATTAGAGAAAATGTTTGGAAAGAAAATACAAAAGATTTACTGCTGTTAGATGTTCAAATGGGGGCACTGATGATTGCTATTTGTGCAATTGTTATTTTTGGAATCCATCGAATCGCTTTAATGGTAAGAAAAGATCAGTTCGGTATTTTACGCGCCTTAGGATTAACCAAAAAGCAAATAAGGAAAATGATTCTTATGGAACTCGGCGGCCTGACTTTAGTCTGTTTGCCAATCGGGATCGTAGCAGGTTACGGCTGTTCTTATCTTGTCACGCTTCTTTCTAAGGATCAGAATATCGACATTTATTTCTGGGGCAAGGCAGATCAATTTGATTTGATTATTCCGGTTTTACCGATTGCCATTTGCCTTCTTTGTTTCTTTTTGACAATTCTGATGGTGGGCTATCTTGGTGCGAATGCGATAAATGCTGGTTCAGTAACCGACACCATCTTTGGTAATGATAGCAGTGGAGAATCAGATTTGCATTTCTTCCGATTAACAGACACCTCTAACAAATCAACCTTCTACCAGCAGTTGGGGCTAAAATATATTTTTAGGGATTTAAAAACTTCTCTTTTTATTGTTATGTCCTTAATTTTGACTTCAACGTTATTTATTAGCTTGTTCTATCAAGCGATTTTAGCAAAAGAAAATCAGCAAATTAGAAAAACTACGAGTTTTTACAACAGTGATTATTTACTGACTACTTATGATGATCTGGATGCTCGTCTAGGTATCAAGCCGGAGGTCTTTTCAAAGATTGAGAAGATTAAGGGGATAAAGGAAATAGAGACGCAAAGCGCTTTGCCGGTTAAAGTTATTGATTCTGGTGTTGATCGCAATGAGCAATTTTTGAAGGAAAAAGACGAGATCGTTTTAAGAAATTATGGCTTTTCTTTGACTGGTAAGCTTCAGGGAGAAGCAGTTTATCATACGAAATTAAAGGGCTATAATTCAGATGCTCTAAAGAAGTTAAAAAAATATTTGAAGGCTGGCAATTTTGACCCTGAAAATCTGAGTGAAAATGAAGTGATTCTTGCCATGCCTACAACTAGTACTTCCGGCCCATCAAAAGGGTCAGTGGGTTATTTTAAAAACGGGGAACAGCTGATGAGTTATCAGCTAGGTCAGACTCTTACAGTGAGTTACGCCTCGAACTTTGAAACTAAAAGTGAAGATTACTGGAAAATGACTGACAATCAGACAGACTATTCACAAAAGAAAATGAAGATCCTTGCAATTGCCTATTATCCTTATATGCAAGAAGTATCATTAATAGAACAGGGATATCCATTAATAATAATGAGTGATCAGGCTTATCAAAAAATCGTCCCTAGGTACACCTATGAAACAATCAATGTCAATGCAAATGCTGAGCTATCTAACATCCAGAAGGAGTCGATTGAAGAACAGCTTATCCGTTTGGCTGTGATAAATCAGCAAGTCACTGCCAGAAGTCTGATCGCTGAAAAGGAACAGCTGTATTCTATCTATCGGAAAGAAATCGTCTATGTTTTTGGGATAGCGCTTGTTGTTTTATTGTTAGTCATCATTAATCTAATCAATAGTCTGAAGTATCGTATCGAAACGCGAAAGCGAGAACTTTATCTGTTTAAAGCATTGGGTTTATCCTTTAAAGGGTTAGAGAAAATGATTGCTTTTGAAACCACCTTATTTGTCTTCGTTTCAATCGCTATATCAACCGCAGTCTCAATCATAATTACAAAGCTTCAATATAATTATTCTCAGATCTATTTGCTAGGGCTGAGGTTTGACTATCCTGTATTGCCGGTTGTTGGACTCAACTTTTGTATTTTCGGCTTGTGCTATCTCATCAGCGTTAATTTAGCTAGAGGACTCCGGAGCAGTAACATTATTGAAGAATTTAATAAGCTAGAATGAAAAAGACCTGTCTTCGAAATGAATCGAAGGCAGGTTTGTTCTTTATGAAAAGCCTATTTCACGCTACAATTGATCATCCTTCATCGTTGTAATTTTAAAAAGAAAAGTTTGAGAAAATGTTAGAAATCTGGCAATCAACTTTTTCTCAATTTCGATGATTCGAAGATGCCAAGTTTGAAAATAGGCTTTGATTTTGCTGTGCTTATAAAATTGCAAGCGAACGAAATCCATTAGTAGTACAGTAATCCCCCCAGCAAATCCGCAGTTGTATAAATTGATTCCAGCAGTAAGATAGTGTGTGTTTCGAGTGATCAAGGAAAATATTCCGCCAGAAAGCGTGCCTGTTACCAACCCATATTTACGCGTCATCGGTGAAAGTGTGCTGGCAAAAAGCATAATCACAATATTATTCGTTGTCGCGGTATCTTGATAGAAGAATAGCGCAGTGAGAAACACACCAAATGCAGGGAAAAAGAAGTAGCGAAATTTGAAGTTATACATACTAAAACCGGCGAAAGTCAAAATAGCTCCGACTAGAATCCCGCTTAAAGAAACTTTTAAGATGAGAGTAAAGATCACAGCTAGATAGCCGTAAAGTGAAAAGCGGGCGATTTTCTTTAAATCCAAAAGCAAATGCTTCGTTCGGGTGATGTTTCGTTTATAAAAGGACAAAAAGATAAGAAATGGGACAGTAAATAAAGCAACTAAAAAGGAAAGTAACGCGTAGTGGTGATCAAAAGAAAGGGCGTGAGGCACTATTTTTATTGCTAAAACGTTCCTCGTGGCCAAGTTTCCAAGAACCCCAATGAATCCAGCGGAAAGCCCATGTTATAAAGGTTTAACTCTTTTGTGTGGACCTTTAAAAATTCGAAGATAGGAAGAATCGTGTAGCCGATAAATAGCCCTGATGCCAAGGCTATGAACGTATTTGAAATGAAAAAATGATCCGGCGCACAATAGATCGTGCTAACGATTGGCGAAAGACAAGTACTTAAAAGCCCCATGACCAATAAATCCTGTCTGCCAGAATGATGAATCCGCAAATACAACAGGCATCCCAAAATAATCGGCGCAGAATTGATGATGTTTTTTCCGAAAAATGAAAAACCGGAAAGCATCATAATGACCGAAACAGTCAGGGAGCAAAAATGGTGCTTATGCTTTCGCAAAAGGAACAGACTGCTTAAGGTTAATAGTCCGCTGTTTAAAAAAGCTGGACCAACTCCTGCGATATGAACATAATCTGTAATCAAATTACTGGGGGACTTTATGATCCGCAGCATTCCCATAGTCAGTTCATTCGGACTAGCAAGAAAAAATGCAGACAGCGTTAGCACCAATCCATAAGAAAGCAAAAAAATAAAAATAATATTTGTCGAAAGTAAGACGTGTTTTGTTTTTTCCAAAGCTTCACACTCCTTTAGTTGACCTGAGCGACTGTTACACCCATTTTTCGAATCTCTTCTAACATTTCTTCGGAACTAAATTGATCGGTAATGAAATAATCAAACGCGGAGATATCACACATTTTGACCTTCGAGGTTACTCCAACTTTGCGATGATCAGCCACAAGAATTTTACATCTAGTTGCGCGTTTGATCATTATCTCGTTAATCGTCGCTTCACTCATGGTTTTCGTTGTTACCCCATTTTCTAAATCTATGCCACTGCAACCGACAACACAGACATCTGCATTAATGACAGATAGGGTATTGATGGCGACATCGCCAACTAATGCTTCTTTGGGATAACGCATTTCTCCGCCGGTCAGGACGTAATTGTAATTGGCATGGTGTGGGGAATAATTGATTTTTAAGTTATTGGTTATGACTGTTAAATGATCGACATGTAAAAAATCAATCGTTTTTAACGCAGTCGAGCTGGCATTAATGAAGATCGTGTCGCAATCATGAATAAATTTGCTAGCCTCCTTGGCGAGTGCCTGTTTGATGCGAACGGGACCTGAATGATCGTCATCAGGCTTATTCTCATAATTAAACATGCAGTAGCCAAACTTGCGAATAATATCGTTTTTTTCTTCTAGTAAATGCAAGTCACGTCTGACTGTACTGAGGGAAACATCCAAAACTTCGGCTAACTCCAAAGTAGTCATGTGTTCCTTCTTTTCCAGAATATCTAAAATATCTTTATGACGTTTATCGATGTTCATGATCGAGTTTTTCATTAAAAAGCCTCCTATATAAACCCTTCAAATAGCGAACTAATAAAAGAAAGCGGTTTTATATGAATTTATTATACATTTTTTAACGGTGAAAAGATATAAAAAGTCATAAAAAAATCATTCGAGCATATAAATTTTTTTGATGCTAAGATCGAATAGAGCAAAAAAGAAATTGAGACTTAAGACCTATAGCAGCGAATATATTTTTTCGTTAGAATATAGGTAACAAGTTACTTATTTTTGAAGTTATCGAGGTGGTCCACATGAACATTGAAAGTTTAACAGAAGCCTACAAAAGCGGGCGTGATAATCAACAGCGAGCGATTTTTGCTAGTTTATTCATTTTGGGTAATCGCCTGCAAACATCCTTTGACAAAGTAGACCCGGTCATAACAGTGAAGCAGTTCATGGTGCTTATTATGATCAAACAGGTGCCAGAAAAAGTCTTGGATTTGACCAGCTGCGGTGAGCTTCTGGGATGTTCAAGACAAAATATCAAAAAGCTGGCGGTTGCCTTGGAAAAGAAAGAACTAATCACGATCAGTCGAAATAAAAAAGACAGACGAAGAACGGATTTGTGCCTGACAGAAAAAGGAGAAACTTACTTTCAGTCAGTCGCAAAGCTGCATGACGAGGCCCTTTATTCAATTTTTGAAGGTTATTCTGATGATGAATTAACGAATTTCTTTATCATTTTAATGAAATTGTACTCAGGTGTCGAAAATCTGGAAGAATTAGCGGAAAAAAAACAGGGAGGAAACTAGTATGAACACGATTGTGATTTATGCAACAAAAAAAGGAAGTTCAGAATTATATGCGAAGACCTTTGCGCAAAATAACAAGTATCAGATTTTTAAGCAGGAACAGGTTTCTTCAGAAGAGCTGGCAAAGGCTGACGAAGTTTATTATTTCGGCAGTGTCTATGCTGGAAAAGTAATAGGATTAGAAGAACTGAAAAAGAAACTATCTGGTAATAGTCATTTGACAATCATTTCTGTTGGCTTGACAGCTGTTGAGGATCAAGAAAAACTAACGGAAATTCGTGAGGGTGTTTCCAAGGAGTTTCCTCAGGCGAGCTTTTACCATCTAAGAGGGCGGTTAATCAAGCAGCAGCTAAATATGCCGGAAAAAATCATTTTAAAAATGATTAGTAAAAGCAGCAAGAAGAAACCTCTCCAAGAGAAATTAGAGATTGAAAAAGCAATTGAACAAGCAGTGGATGAAGGAAGTGTCGATTGTATCGATTTGTCTGAATTAGAGAAGATTGAATAGCTGAAAAAGTAGAAGGGATTGATGGAGTTATGGGAAAACGAATAATGATTATTTTGATTGTTGCCATTTTACTCGTGGTTTGTGTGAAAGTAGGCGCTGATTTTTTGACGAAGCGTACGTTGAAGAAAGTTAAAATCAATGAAGTACCGATTTCTCAAGTAGCAGATGGAGAATATGTGGGAGAAGCACAAATCGAACCAGTTTCGGCAAAGGTTAACGTGCAGGTTGAGAACGGGAAGATTACCGATATTGAAATCAAAGATCATATGACTGGTTTAGGAAAGAATGGCGAGAAAATTATTGATCAGATTATTAATAAACAGAGCTTGGACGTTGACGCAATCAGCGGTGCGACTCAAAGCAGTGTCACAATTACGAAGGCGGTAGAAAACGCACTGACACAAGAAAATTAATTTTTCTCTATCTTTTTTCTCCATGTTGAATTTGGTTCTATTGCTAGATATAATAGACGTATCAAATAGGAAAGCAGTCGATTGATATGTTCTATATCATTTACAATAAAGTGTGCATTGAAATTTGCTCCGCACAATCGAATACGATGAAACATTGTACGGAGCCTAATCGAAATAAATCTTCATCAGTCAGCTAGAGTGATCAGAAATTAGCTAATTTCTGGTTTATTCAAGATGTCTGCAAGATTTTATGGCTCTTCGTCAAATCGTGTTGGTGAAGACAAATTTGAATAAAACTTAGTCCGATATGCGGCGCGTTCTGTGCGCCGCATATTTTTTTAGTTTTCAAAGATCAGACCTTGTTGTAAATAGATCCG